>Ga0222712_10000425_pt1 | contig 55999 bp, 111 predicted proteins | sample C33_657DmetaG_FD_165043 | JGI IMG/M metagenome (GOLD analysis project Ga0222712, IMG submission 165043) | Estuarine water microbial communities from San Francisco Bay, California, United States - C33_657D | ecosystem: Environmental > Aquatic > Marine > Unclassified | place: USA: California... | reverse complement strand
GCTGAACTTGCATTTGGATTAGCCGTATGGTGAATCACACCGCCAGTTAAGCCAGGAGAACCATCTGGACCTTTCCATGGGCGACCAACAGTATCCCAGCCTTTATAAAAATCTAAAATAACTCCATGGTCTAATAGAGCCTGACGAACTTCATTTGGTGATGGGTTTAAATTAGCCATTTGCGTCCTCATTCTTATCTTTAGCATTAAATTCTTTTTCATCAAACTCTGGAGTGAAGTTTGGGTCGAATGGTTGAGAGAAATCTATATCAGCAAGATCAAGGTCGCCGTTAGGCATCTTTAGCCACCTCTGAAGCAACTAAACTGGGGCTATGTTCTTTAGTTATCCCAGCAGAAACAATTGATGTAGCATAAGAAAGAAGTGCGCCCCCTAGGGCTAGCCCAATATTTGTCTTCCAATCGACAGTGAAAACATTAAGGGCTCCTGCGGAACCAAGAACAATAATAAATTGAGCAAGTGTCTTTAATGCTCTTTCGGTGGACTGTATCCAGAAAACTTTATTAAACATTTAATTCTCCATTTGTAGTAGGTAACGATTGTGCATCAGTTTGATATGTTCTTACATCTTCATACGCTGCGCCACCGATATATGCTGCCACAACTGTTCCTATCAGTGCAAAAGAAGAAAGAACTAAAGTCTGAGCAAGAGATGTATCATCCCATCGAACCAATGTATAAACAATTACTCCCATGGCAAACAGCATTGAGCCAAAGACTGCGCGGCGGCGCAGTTTCCAAGATGGTTTCATTAACGTCTCTTGGTTCATCTTTTCTTGACTCCCTCATTTACTCATGATTATAATGTTCTTACAGATTCAAATATATCAAATATATTTAACATTTGAATATCTTTAATAATTATACTTCTTTAATGTTATTAAAAACACAAGCACCAAATCCGAAATCCGAAACCGAAAACAGAATATAATAAACCTACCACCTCTGAGGAGAAAAATGCCTACGGCAACTGATAACATGACAGCATCTGCAACTACCGTTGATTTATTTTTGAATAAGCAAGATCGTTGTGATACTGGGAACTGTCCCGCCCAAGCCTGGGTATTGGTTAAATTTCTTACTGGGGAACTCTTGTTTTGCTCCCACCACTTTGATACATTTGAAGCCGCACTGATTAAGGACGCCTACGAAGTTGTTGACGAGAGGCATCGAATAAACGCTAAGTCCGAATCATCTGCCTAACTTAATAGCGAGCGGCGGTATCGGTCTCGTCTTATAAGCGAGGGATTATAATGCCGTAATTGGTCCATGTGGGTTCAATTCCCACCCGCCGTACAACACGCCTCAGTAACTCAGGGGATAGAGTAACGCACTTCTAATGCGTAAGTCGTAGGTTCGATTCCTACCTGGGGCACAAAGCGAAAGTCGAAAATAGAAAAGGCATCCATGAACATTCTTGATAAAGGTTATATTAAATTAGTTAGTACTATGGGCTCTGATGTAGATGTAGTTAATTCTGCAAGAGTCTCTTTTGATAAATCTATTACTACTCTAGGTAGAAGAGACTATTCACTTCTTGATTATTTAATCTCTCACCGCCATGATTCTGTTTTGAGACATTGCGCTATGAGTTTTGAGATTTATGCTCCACTATTTGTAGCCAGACAATGGTGGAAGCACCATATTGCGGCTACCGCATCGGAAGCACAAGACGGCTGGAATGAGTCCTCTCGCAGATATGTCACAGAGGAGCCAGAGTTCTATGTACCTGGCCCCTGGAGGGCCGCTAGCGATAATAAAAAACAGGGCAGCAGTGGAGAGATGCCAGAGGATATTTCTGGAAGGTATTCGAAGACTTTAGAGTACTTTATAGAAACAGGAGTCAACATGTACGAGCAGGCCATGGCAGATGGTGTGGCACCAGAACAGGCTCGTTTGTTTCTTCCTGCCTATAGTATGTATATTCGGTGGCGGTGGACGGCTAGCCTTAATGCCATCCTTCATTTCTGTGACCTAAGACTAGATGAACATGCACAATGGGAAATACAACAATACGCACATGAGGTATACTCTTTAGTTCAGGATAAATTTCCTGCAACTGTGACAAGTTGGGAAAAGTTTAGGAGAAGTCGTTGAGTTCAGATAAATTTGCAGAAGATATCAACGAAAACCTGGGAGCAGTGCTTTATATCATGCTGGGTCGTATCTACGACATGCTGATTCTTCTTGCAGATGCATCAGGTAAAGGTGAGGATGCTCTGCAATTAATCAATCTGCACTCACAGGGTCAATTAATGTCTCCCCCGCCCAGTTTGATGTTAGAAGATGATACATCAGAGGATTATGATGACAAGGAATGAGAAAAGAAATTTAGAACGTAAACGTAAATGGGCTATATCTGGTCTTATTAAGACTTCAAGAGGATGTGAAAGTGGCAGTTGCCCCCTTCCGTCCGATTTTTTATTTGAATCTGTAGATTTAGATTTTGATCATGTCGATCCTAATGATAAAAAAGCCAATGTGTCTGATTTAATCCGTTCCGATTATGCATGGCCTACTATTCAAAATGAAATCAATAAGTGTCGTGTTATTTGTAAATTATGTCATGCACGACATTCCCGTGATACCCGCGCTTCTTATAATCAGCATAAGACCGATATTTGTGATGAGCCGACCAGTATTTCACATTTCCTTGGTATTTAAATTTAATACTGCATCATAGTGCAGTAATCCTTTACTTTTTACTGCATTGTAGTGCAGTAAAACTAGACAATTAGCCGACTTTTTATCATACCGTCCGCCGTTATCAAATTGTTACCTTTTAATTTCATGAAAATGTTAATAAAATTTTATTATGTATAATACACGATTTTAAGTAAGATATTTCCAATTCACTAGTGCGCCCATACGTCAAGCCGACACGCCGACATTATGCGGATTGTTATAAAGGTGTCTCATTCCAGCATAATGCGGATTCTATAGTTATCATCCTGTTACCTAGGCATGTCCGATTTGTATGCGTTTCTAGCGTCTCAATGTCAGACCCCCCATGTAGACTGAAGGCATAGAAAGAGAAAGGAAGTGAAAGAAAATGATCAAGTGTTCATTCTGTAGCGATACCGCTACCATCAACGTGAACCATGTTCGCGTATGCGACGAGCATGTTGTTGATGCTCAGTTGATTGGCTCCTAGTCAATCCCCCGCCTTCCTAGGCAAATAAACCGCTTCGGGCGGGTGAGCCCTAGGCCAGACTGTCAGACCCCTATGCTAGAGTAGGGGAAAAGAAAGGAAACGAAATGCGAATCACCAAGGCTACCCTCCGCCGCATCGTCAAGAATGCGCGGTGCAAGGATTGTGGCACCAACAGCCCTGAGGCTATGTCAATCGTAGGTGACGACATCATGTGTGCGAATTGCCACATGGCTAGGACGTTCGCCTAATAACTAAATCTTCCTAGGCAAATAAGCCCCATGAGGGATGAGCCCTAGGCCACACCGTAAATAGAAAGGCTAGACCATGAGTAAGTTCGCATACATTGACTACACCGCCGCTGCCAAGCAGCGCGAGGATTGGAAAGCATGGCTCCAGGCTAAGGCTGAAGAGCGTAGACTGTCAGACTCTAGTGATAAGGTATAATCATGAGAACATTCCTGCAGCACGTTACTTCATTCGTCATCATTAGCGGTATCCTTACTGCTATGGCTATCGTTGGTGGAATAGAGGGAGGCTTCTAATGATTACCCGCGTAGAATCCTATGGTGAGACTCATCTAATCAACGCTAAGGCTACCATCGCGCATCCAATGGCAGATGAGGTGTCTATCGCAATCGGTGATGGTGCGTATGCACGCTTCCCGCATTCCGTCGAACTTGCATTCTTCAAGAATGGCGAATGGGTTACTGAGCCTCTGCCTGAGTTTGCTGCACTCTACTCGCATGAGGTCTACCCCTATGTCCCGCTGATCTACTTCGCGCAATTCATGGAGAACTACGGCACGGGAGGCGAGTGACATGTTCCGAACTTGCGATAAGTGTTTGCGGCTTATGTTGTCGGATGCGCGTGGTAACTTCGATGCGTGCATGTGTGAGAAAGAGAGTGTCGAAAAAGCCTTATAAATAAAGGGTTTTTCAGTACTTGACAAATCGCTTCTGCGGGGCCGGGCCGCGAATCGGACATATCACCTAGGTTACGATTACGTTACGATGATCACGAATCACGGCATGTCGATTTGACAGACATATTGGACATATCGCCGTTACCAACCTGTTATGAAAGTTGTCCGATTTGTATGCATTCTGGATTAGGTAATGTCAGCCCTCTATGATAGGTTGGGGGTATCGAAAGGAGGTTGGGATGCACATCTCAACTAAGGAAGTAAAGGTAGGAGACCTCATCTCCACCCGCTCCACGCGCGGCGAGTATGTGGAAGTGTACCACATGCAGCACCGTGGTCCGCAGCAGGCACGTTGGTACGTCTGCGCTCGCGGTAAGGATGCAGAGTTCGTCATCTGGATGAACGACGCGGGTAGTGTGGAGGTGTTGTTCTAATGATTGATTCAGTAGATCGTATCGTTACCACTCCCATGCGGGAGTGCCCTCCATTCGTAGAGGGCATCCTTGGGGAAAGCAGCAAAGGTGTTCTCCATACGCGGTGGTTCATCATCGAACCGCTAGAGGATGACTGGTTCCTTGTAACCGACACGCAGGGAAATACCATGCAGTCGCGTGGCTCTGCTATGGTAAAGTGGCTCAAGCCTGAGGACATGAACGACCCCGTGATTCAGGCGGAATTGGTAACGGGTCTGGCTTCGATGGGATTGGAGTTCTGATGTTTCGTCTATCCATCATAGATAGCGAGAGTGGTTACACTTTCGAATGGAATGGTTCGCATACCGTAGAGATTCGTTCTGCTAGTGGTAAGGTATTCGATGTGTTTTCTTTTGGCATGACTGAAAAGGGAACGCGACCTACATTTGTAGAGTTTGCTGCGGCTGCTGAAAGGTGGTTGTCGGAATGAGGTTGGATCTTCACGACTCACGCTCAGGATTGACGTATCGTTGGAACGAATCGCATACCGTCAGTATCTATAACCGTGAGGGTGAAGAAATCGACTGTTTCACCTTTGGATTCATGGCAGACGGTAGCACTCCCACATTTGTAGAGTTTTGCGCGGCAGTGAATAGGAGAATCAGAGAGTATGTCTAACGTAAAAGTAATGCCACCCGATCCATTCATTCTGAATTGCAAGATGATCTATAACGACCTTGGACAGATTCAGGATCGCATCAAGCGCATGTGGGCGAGCGCAACTATAGATGATGATTTTGTCATGCTTGAAAACATTGAACACTTTCTAGAAAATATTCAATTGGAATTGCAAGATAGACTTGACATTTAGGCTTTGGGCCCCGGCCCGAAAATCCTCACATTGTCAAGTCTTACGATGTGACATACGACACACACGAAAACGGTCACGGGAATGCTTGAGTGTCAGACCCCTATGATAAGGTCATCCTATGAGTGAAAGGACAGAGATGCATTATTACCCCGCCGACGAGGATTGGTTCGCTCGTCACCATGACGAGATGGAGGCTATGAAGTTGAGCCTTGACCTTGACCCCAACCCTTGGGTGTCAGACCCTGATGATAAGGTGAAGCCATGACAACATACAAGGTGTTCGTAGATGGAGAGTTTTTCTCCACGGTTGCCACCCGCGAGGGTGCTGAGACTATTCGTGACTTTTGGGCATCACCCCGTCAGACCGTTGAGATTGTGGAGGTGGGAGCATGACCACAGTAGAGTTTGAGAAGGCATGGCTGGATAACTACTACATGCTTGGCGATCATGCATTCGACTATGCGCGGTGCATGTATCTGGACGACGGCACTCTGATTGTCGATGGGGTGCGCTATGAGGAGGTGCCTTTCTAATGCAGACCAACAATGTCTATAAGGTTTACTACCGCAATAGGTACAAGAAGGCTTTCTACCACCGCGACGGTGCCTTGAACTGGATTGCTCAGGAGATTCAGTCTGGTGGAGGTAGTTTTGAGGACTACGAGATTCTAGATGGGAGTGATTTTCCTGCTTAGGTCACGCCGCAATGTTGGCAAGCACCGCCTGCGGTGCTACTTCGGGTGCTGCCTGTCAGTCCCCTCTGATAAGATGGAACGTAGAATCATCAAGCGCAAGGAAGCGCGTGAGTGGAAGAAGGATCAGAATGTGGCAGGATAGGGCAGCGTGCAAGGATGCGGATAGCGATATCTTCCTGAGTGGAGTTGCCTCGCGCATCGAAAAGGCTAAGTCGATTTGTGCAACGTGCAGCGTTGTGAAGAATTGTCTCGCATTTGCAATTGACAATGAGGATTTTGAGCCGCATGTCTATGGTGGCATGACAGGTGAAGAGCGTAAGCGCGTTGCATTGGCGGTGGCATGATGGTAAAGGTAGAGATGCCGCGTGCCAATTGGGATCAATTGCTAACGTGCCTACAGGAACTAATGTCGCAGGGATGGATCGTAACGTCCCTGTATAACGAGATCATTGACCAAGTAGACGAACAGGAGTATTAAAATGAGTTATCTAGATTACCTTCCCGCCGATGGTGACTTCACAGAGGATGAACTGTGGGAGGCTATCGCAGAAGATTTGGGAATCGATCCATCAGAGATCATGGATGGGGATTTGGTGGATTTTATCTAATACCACCCCGCGAAAGCGGCCCCGGCCCGTTTTCCAAGAATACTCATAGATTTACGACCTCTTACGATTTGACACGGGGATCACGGTCATGGTAGGATCACTCTATGAGTAATCGTGTGAGCCCCCGCCGTAGTGCGGAGCATAATCGTATCGTTGTTGAGCGTCGTCGCTCTAATGCCGCGCAGCCTCATAAGAATAAGGCCAAGTATTCGCGCAAGGACAAGCATCGTAACCGTTTCGTTACCGACTGATCCCAATATTCCCCCTTTCATTGTCAGACCCTAGTGCTAGGATCATTCCATGATTACAGTTACCGCCCCTGAGGGCACACTCGCATTCGCTACCTACGCCGCTCGTTTTGAGAGCCTTATCATGACCGCCACCCTTTCGCAGACTGAGGCTGCTAGCGTCTGGTACCATGACGCCGCTGCCGTTGCCTCTGAGGTTGCTCGCAACCTTGGCACCTCACTTGAGGTTGGCGCGTCTATCGTTGCAGCATTCTCGCCGCGTGAGCGTTGGTCCACTAACGTCGCTAAGGCTATCGCGTACTCGCTTGGCTCGCGTCCCGCTGGCCTTGGCAATAATCTCCGCATGGCTGACGCCTCAGTCGCGGCAGGCTTTGATGCGCTCAAGGGTCAGAAGACTAACGCATTCGCTCGCGCTATCGCAGGCGACACTAACGCGGTTGTCATTGACGTTTGGATGATGCGTGCGGCAGGCATGGAGATTGACTCTCCTAATAAGACTCAATACGCGCTACTGTCTGAGGCTGTCGTGGCTGTGGCGCAGCAATTCGGAATCACACCGCGCACCGCGCAGGCACTTATCTGGATTATTGTGCGAGGGGGTGCAGCGTGACCATCGATCTAGACTATGATGCACAATGCTATTGTGTGCTTTGCTGTTCTGAAGGGCATTGCGACTGCGAGGAGTGCGATGAGCCTTGCGACTGCCCATAACCTAATCCCATTCTGGTGTGATGGGTGTAGCGAACTAGAGTTTTATTGCGATACATGCGGAGAGAATCTAATAGACTTAGAAGAGGAATAATGTCAACTTATTTTGCAATGGATGGAAACTACGGAAGCGCACACGGCCTAGTTGTCATTGACACTAGCGGGTGGACCGATAAAGATTGGGACAGGGTAGAAAGTGCAACCGATGATGATAGGTTCATTGTCGCGGTAACTATTGCGGAGGAATACTCATGAACGATATCACGCTAGAGAACTTTCGGGAGATGCTGCGCGATTTTGTGGGGGTGTGAAATGGAGATTATTCTTGTAACTCTTGCGCTATTTCTAGGCATCGGAATCCTTATTGGCCTACTTGACAAAAGGCCCTAAAGGGCCCGGCCCGCAAATCCTAATCTTGTCAAGTATTTACGACGACATTTAAGAAGTCACTGGAAATTGTCACTGAAATGTTATCTAAATAATCTAATAGAAATGCTTGAGACTGTCAGACCTAGAGTGTATAGTTCTTCTATAAGTTCAATCAACTAAGGAGATACATATGGCACACGCAGTAGAGGTTGGCGCTAACGGCGAGCAGGCTTTTGCTTCCTTCCGCGAACCCGCTTGGCATGGTCTTGGCACCGTGTTCTTTGAGGAGAAGTCCACCCGCGAGATGCTGGATGCGGCTTACCTTTCCAACTGGGACGTTCGCCTTGAGGCCGTTCCTTACCCTTCCGACTACAATGTGATCACGCCCTCCTACATGGTGCTGCGTGACAACCCCTTTGACCAGGGAACTGACGTTCTCGCTACCGTTGGCGAGCGTTACCACGTTCTTCAGAACGAGGATCTTTTCGACTTTGGTGATGCGCTGCTTGACGGTGGTCGCTGGGAGACTGCTGGCTCTATTCGTCAGGGTCGCGTTGTGTTCGGTTCGCTTGCGCTTGAGCGTGAGACTGTCCTTGATCCCAACGGCGTTTCGGATGTTGTGAAGTCCTACCTTCTCGTCCACACCTCGCATGACGGTTCTACCGCTGTGCAGGCTTCTATCACTCCCGTCCGCGTTGTGTGCCAGAACACTCTGAACATGGCTCTTCAGGGCGTGAAGCAGTCCTTCAAGATTCGTCACACGCAGACCGTAGGCGGTAAGGTCATGGCTGCACGCGAGGCTCTTTCTCTCGCCAATCAGTACCTTGACACCTTCGATAAGGAGGCTCAGGCTCTTATCGCCAAGGAGATCACCAAGGCTAAGTTCGATGCCATTCTTGAGGCTGTCTACCCGCGTCCTGATAAGGATGCTAAGGGCGCGGTCAAGAAGTGGGAGACTAAGGTCGATCTGCTGGAGGAGATTTACTCTTCCGATACCACTAACATGATCGCAGGCACCGCGTGGGGTGCGTTCAATGCTCTCACGGAGCGTCTGGACTGGTTCCGCAAGGGCCGTGGTGAGCGGGGTGCTGAGAATGTTGCAGCAGCCGCTAGCGGTTTCGATCCTGTCACCAATGCGGAGAAGGGTCGCATCCTGAAGGCGGTCAAGGAGATCGCTTTCGCATAATCAAACATCCTGGGCATGATGTAAAACTGCCTGCACGCCACCCGCGCTGGGCGCAGACGAGATTCCAACCCTTGTCGTGCAGAGTTCGATTCTTTGGGGTGGTGCTTGGCACTTGTAGAGTAGCGGTTATCTCGCCACCCTGTCACGGTGGAGATCGTGGGTTCGAATCCCATCAGGTGCGCTTGACAAATCTGGAATTTGGGGCCGGGCCGCTTTGCATACATATGTCCATATATTTACGATTACGATTAAGAAATCACAGGATATTTCACAGGAACTTTTAAGACTCTCCCCTTGACGATCACGGCAATATCGTGTACTTTAGAGTCATAACTGAAGAGGGGAGGAAATAGATGGGTGAATACCTAGTTGCTGATAAGTTATATGGGTTCTCTATAGAACCAAATGATATTCTCCGCACCGCCGACGGAAATGAGATAGTCGTTTCCTTTGTAGATTCGGTGGAAGGAGGGTATGATATTCACTATAAAGACCTTGACGGAGAGGAAGATATCTACCACCTCCCCGAAGATGACATGATCGACCTACTCATTCTAGAATAAGGAGAAACAAATGGCTAAGAAGAAGGCAAACAAGTTCTCATATCTTGAGACTTGGAACACTCGCTACGGGGTTCAGACTCGTATTGTTACCCGTGTTGATGGCAAGTTCGTTGATTCAACCCCCGCACTTGAGACACTCCGCAAGGGCGTCCCTGCTGGTCGCTGACCAGTTGGGCGAACCTGGACATGTTCGCTAAAACTGTCCATCTAGCCCGAGTGGTGGAATTGGCAGACACGCACGACTCAAAATCGTGTTCCATTGGAGTGTGGGTTCAAGTCCCACCTTGGGCACATAAAGTCTTGACTACTGTCAGACCCACATGATAGAGTTCTACTACCTACTACAGAAAGAGACCGTTATGGGAGACCGCGCTAACTTTGGATTGCGTCAGGTAGACGGCAACATCATCTACGTCTACGGACATTGGGCAGGCGAGGGTATGCTTGCTAGGTTTGCTAATGCTCTTGACCACACTCAGAATGTTGGTCGTATTGACGATCAGGCTTATGCTAATCGCATCATCATCTCGCAGTTGGTTGGCGAGTCTTGGTCTGGCGATCTTGGCTGGGGTGTTACTGTGAACTACCTTGCAGACAACGAGCATAAGGTTCCTGTCTATGACTTTGCATTTCAGACCGTAACTCTCTACAACTATGATTGGAAGTCGGGAGTTCTGACTGATATGATTGTCACGTTCTCGCTGAACGAGTTCATCAACAAGTACGCTAAGACTTTGATGGAGGTATGACATGATTGACCCTAGTATGACTAACATTCATCCTTACCCGCCAACTATGCAGGAGTTGGAGCAGAGGTATCGTGATCTTGAGACTGAGATCAACCGTCTGAATTCAGAGTTGGAGAATATTACTGCCGACCGTGACTACTGGAAGGGCCAGACGAACAATCGTCAAGCCCAGATTGACGGTCTTGAGATGTACCTCCAGGAAAACTTTGACCACATTGATGAGAATGTGACGCAGAGCCTTGTTGATATCTTCTCTCTTAATATCACCAAGGACTACGATGTGACAATTACCGTCACATTCTCTGGTACTGTCTCTGCTCCTCTCAATTTCGATATGGATAGCCTTGAGGATTCTCTGAATGCTAGTCTTGATGTGTCCTACTACAGCGATCTAGAGTCTGATTTCTCAGAGGATCATATGGAGATCGACTGGTCTGAGAGTTAGTAAGGCCGCTCCCATCGTCTAGAGGCCAAGGACGCCGCCCTTTCAAGGCGGTAGCACGGGTTCGAATCCCGTTGGGAGTACCACCCTAGGGGGAATGTGCGGCACCCGCCACCAACCCCACCATGCCGCGCGCCCCCTAGGGTCCATCTGGGCGGAGGAGAGTTGACGGTCTCCTCTCCTCCGCCCTCCCAATGCCCGGCCCCAAACTACCCTATTTGTCAAATCATATTTACGATCTTCTTACGAAAGTCACAGGAATTTTCGCTGGAATATGTCAGACCCCTCTGCTACGCTTTATGTATTCGATAGGAGGGGTAATGGAACCAAGTAAAGCACTAGAGGAACTACGGGATCTAGCATTTAGATGGGATGAATGGGGGCATCTTGCCCAAGACCCCATGTATGCTATGGACCATTTTGTGTATCTGTTTACTCTGTTGGATAATTCTATTACATCTGGCGACTTCCGCCTTGACGACTGGAGTTAGTATGGCAACCATCACATTCTCAGTAGAACTTATCTACGAGGGAACTGGTCACTTTATGGACTTTGAGTATGAGTATGAGACTTGGGATGATATGACCCGCGAGGAGTTGGAGCAGTTGGCTGACGATCTTTCTACTGGTCGTGATCCTGAGTTGTATAACGAGATTATGGGTAATCTTTCTATTGTCCCCACCGTTGAGAATGTGAGTGCTGATGAATCTGACTGATGTTGAGACTGGTTGCTACATTGACGGTAGTCATATGTCATCATTTGACTTTACCGCCCTCGTTATTGAGATGGCCCATGACTACGGGTTTGAGATGGAATGGGATCAGTTTGTCAAAGATGTAGAGTGGATGCGTACTCCTAATCCCGATGATGCTCAGGAGGAGGCGGCAGAGATTCTTGACGCCCTTGACTGGACCTATGAGGATGCGCTAGAATATCTCAACACCAATACCCGCGAGGGCTTGGTGTGGGTGGTAAGAGAGCAGAGTTTGTATCTCATGACATTTGAGGAGGCTGACGACTAATGCTAGCCAGTAATATGCTTACCAAGGATCAGATGCTAGAGCAGTATGAGGTTCTAGGATTTGCTTATGGCATGTGTGTAGTCAAGCGCATGTCTGATGGTGTGAAGGGGACATTGGATTTTGGAGATCATCCTATCCTCCGTCCCGAGGATTCTTCCAACCCGCTTGGCTATACTCGTTACTACTACAACTTTGTGGAGGCATGATGGCAACTTTTACCGTAGAGGTTGAGAACGTTACATTCATGGTAGAGAATGATAGTGAAGAGGGTGCCGTGATGGATGTGTATAGCATACTTTGGGATGTAGCCCATGACTATTCCCCACCTACGGTTGTCTAATGAAACATACATTCATTGTAGAGATTGACTGTGAAGAAGAAGCAGACGCTTTGCTTGTAATGGGCGAGCGTTTTGACTATGATGAGGACTATGGTTTCCCCTACTCAGTAGATTGGAAGTGGAAGTAATGCAGTTTCACTATGTTGTATCCTATGACACAGACCTAAAGAGGTGGGGGGTAGAGTTTGATACCGCCGCCTTCTTTCCTGACGGTAACGTCTATGATGAGGAGTCTGCCGCTCAGACTGGCTACGGCTTCTTTTCTCCTACCAGCGAAACACCGCTAGAGGAGGCGCTTGATGAGCAACTAATCAGACTTCTTGTATACATTGTAGATACTTGGCCTGCTCCTGGGGAGGTTACAGCATGAAGTATGCATTAGCATTTGGCAATGCTTTCGATGGTCATAATTTTTATGGCCCGTTCGATGACTACGATGAAGCCATTGACTATGGATCTGAGCGTGAAGGTGGCGAAGGCTGGTTTGTTATTCCATTGGAGGTTCCTCATGCCTAAGTATAGGATTAGTTTTACTACTGAGGATTGGTGGAGGTTGGACGTAGAGGCTTCTAATATTGACGAGGCTATGGAAAACTTCTATAATGGTGACTATCAAGGAGAGGCCGTACTTACTGAGGGCGGCTATCTTCAGGAGTCCGTTAGTATCGAACCTATGGAGGGCTAATGCCTAATATCACCATGCACCTTACTGCTAACTTTTACCCGCCCATTCCTGCTGACATTCAGATGCGCGTGCAGGAGATTTTCGATGAGTTGCAGGCTGACTCATATCCATTTATCTCAGGTTGGGCAGACATTCCCGAGAATTGGGACTATGACTACGATGATGAGTCTGTATTTGATCGGACATATGAGTTGCCTAATGGTGCGGTGGTGACAGGACGTAGCCTCCTTGATGACTTGCGTCTATGGGATGCGCTCTTCTGGGATTGTGATGAGCCTATGGATACATGGGCAGACTACCAGCGGGAGCAGAAAGAATATGCAGGCCAACTATCATTCTGGACGGTGGAGTAATGAAGGTTAGGTTTCTAGAGATTGACTGTGGTCCTGGCGGTATTGTCTGGGAGATGCATGGTCAAGATAATAATTTTATTAGATCATATGCAACAGAGGCAGATATGCTAAAGGATGCTGTCCTTGCAAAGATGCTAGGGCATGATCTTAGATTCCACACTCAGGCAGAGTATAACCTAGAGATGAGTGTAGAGATAATGATAGAGAATCCAGAATATGTGGGGGTATGGTGAACGATAGAGAGTATCTAAGAAGTTTGGGATTTGAGGTAGGTGATCGTGGTCGGTACTCTAAGGAGATGAAGGCTGCCCTTGCTTCCCGCGACGGAGTAGATCCTGATGCCCCTGCTTCCGAGTATGGCCCTAACGATAGGTTCGCGGACGGTCGGTATCGTATAGAGCGATCCAATGGTCTTCCGCGCACTCCTGATGTTCCAGGTATTGACTTTGGCCCAGGGCTTGCGGTACAATCGACGCGGAGGTAAAACATGGAGGATAAGATATCCAAACAGATATTGTCAGGCTTTGCAGATAGTAGACTCAACCCCTCACATCTTGCATGGCTTGTCAAGTTGCATACAACGCCACAGATCGACAATATGCTAAAGGAGTTCTTCTATTATTACACCGTGTTCCGCAATCAGGATACAGAAGAAAACGATGCACGATGGATGGGAGAGAAGTTGATGAATGACCTACGAAATCCAGACTATGATGGTCTAAGCAATCCTCCTCCTCCTGGTACACGCATCATGTTCGCAGATTAGACATATCTCCTGGGCATGAGTTTAAACTGCCCTCACGCCTCGCATCCCCCAAGGTGGGGGAGCGGACTGTAAATCCGTCGCCATTGGCACGCTTGGTTCGATTCCAAGGCGGGGCACTTGACAAATCGATTCGGGCGTGCCGGGATATCCACAAGTTATCCACAGATGTATTACGAACCCATTACGAACGGTCACGGAAAAATCACAGGAATATTTAAGACATTAAATTTTATTAATGTCACACACATATGATAGGATGGCACATGGAAATTTTATTATGTATTATCATAGGGTTATTATGGCTAGGATTATTCACTCCACCGCCCCGCGATTAGCGGCGGCGGTGAGTCATTTTTATCCCCCCTATAATAGTATAAACAATAGGATAAATACCTATCACTTTTGATAATATATCTTCAACTTTTGATAACTTTTATATAAAAAGTATTACGATCCGACGCAAAAAAATCACTGGAATTTTTGGCATATTCGCCTATATTTATCTAATTAGACATTACGAACGCGCCTAAAAAAATCACTGGAATATTTACCTTAAAATATTCTCATATACACGAAGTTATCCACAGGTTATCCACCATTACGATCCCGCCTGTGGATATCTCTCCATATAACAGTAAGATAACATCTAATTCTATAAATGCGTACGTTTTACATAACAACAATGTCTTTTGGTAGAAAATGGATCAAAGTGGAGGGATATGGAAGGGCTATAGAAAGCCATATCAAGGATGTAGAGGGTATTTTATTTAGAATAAACGGGGCGGAAACGTAGTTACTTAAACACTTTTGATTATCAGTAATTTAACGCAATCAAGGGAAATACTCTTGACTCTAAATGAACAGGATATCCTAATCGTTTATTGTTATGTCTTATTACTATAGTTGTTATTATATAGGGGATAGAGAAGGAACCTACTCCTACCGCCGCCACAATTGCTAACTGTTTAGTTCTTCCCATATTTAACCTTACAAGGATCACACCACTTGGCGGAATCAAATTTTAATTTACTCACAGACCATTTAATCATACAAGAATATTCAGAATGTTTATTCGATGTACAGGTACTTGTCATGTCTATCCCTAGTCTAAGATATTGTCCATGTCTTCACAGAGTTGTTCGAAATCATTCATGGTGCTTCCAATCGTTCATATTTATAGAGCAGGGAATTCCCCCTGGGGTGTATCGTATATGTCCGATTTTTTACGCTCGTCACAGTCACAGGGGAAGCCTGGGTATGCCCTCAGGTTTTCACAATGCTCATCGTGGTCAGTCATATCTCGTCATCATCAAACTCTAGATCAAAGTCTATTAGGGAGCCAGCGATCCAATCAAGAAAATTCTCCATCTTTACAAGCAGATAATTTATCATGGATACAATCATAGCATACCTCCCCATCCCACGGTGGTCCGTCTGCAAAACATTCACACATGTATCCTCCAAAAACCAAACGACCCCAGATGGGGTCGTAAGGATAAGTATTTATTTATCTTAAATCTTGTAATCTACAGGGCCACTTTTAATATCTAATGGGCCTACGAATGCGCCTTGCCATAAAGTCTTACTTACATTCCATTCTTCAGGAAGTAATTGGGTCAATGATAAGGCTCTCGCCCGTCGAATAATATGCCGTCTGGCTGCATCATAATCAGCAGCGCGACCAACGGACTGGATAGCATTTCTTAAGTCTGTCTCATTAGCAATGGGAAAAGACCCATCACGCATAGCCATACCTTCTCTTGCCATACGGCTGCGTGTGTCAGCAGAGTAATCTCTTTTTTCCATAATGTCTAACCTCCCACACATATTATATTACACTATTACATCTAATTGGTGCTGCATAAGCCAGCGATTCACTCTTTTGTTCAACCCCGCCCAAGTCAACGCATAGAGTGTTTTCACTGGCGAACCATGCACCGACTCCCAGTTAGGATAAATTTCGGCGTACTTTACGCCAGTAAACAAAGAGTCATTTACTCTGTTAAATACCACCCGATAGGGTGGCATAATATAACGCTTCATAGGCTTCTTTCTTTCTGTTTCGGCTTTCGATTTTTCGTTTTTAATTTTAGCGATACTTGCTTCTCATGGGGGGCTTTAGGCCAGCCTTAACACATGCATAGTAGGCCTGTCCATACTTCTTCTCAGCACCCTCGCCTGCCTTGCCGCCCATGGACTTCTTAACGTCCTTGCTGGCGATCTCTAGGTCTCGCAAAAGATCCTCGTTTGTCATTACTTTGCCTTTCGTGATAGGTGATCATATTTTTCCACAGCCGCAATTGCAGTCCTGGCTAGGTCATACCAACTACGGGCCTCTGCCTTATATGAATTCATCAGTATGTTTGCTACATATTCTACTCTGTCTACAGGCTCTTGTAAATAAATCTTAGCCTCGTCATGTATGGTCATAATAATTTCTCCTTTAATTCTGCTATGAGTCCTTGCAAGGTATCACATGACTCATGCCGCCACCAAAGATCGCAATAATCATTATGTGTAGTTTGACACATAAGGCCACGCAAATCTATGATTAATCTATTATACACCTCGCGTTCAACAGATGAGGTATCTAATTCCTCAGAACATTGCCAACATCTAACGCTCATATTTTTTATTCAAGTATTCATTGTAAGCATTAATGGCTATTCCTGCGTCAAGTAGGGCAATCTCAGCCCAACTCCTACCGTCCTCTGAGTTAATCCAGTCTGAATCATTATATCTTTTAGGGAACCAAGCCTTCATTAAGGCCTCTGCAACATATGTTAAACCTGGCATTAGATTTCCTTGAGCCCCTTTAAAGGTCTCCCCGCCTTAATATTAGCCATATTAGAAAGAGTGTTGGTAACAACTTCTAGTGTGGTAAGAATATTAACATACATATCTTCTGGATGCCAGGGCGTGTCTGACCCACCACCATATGTATCATCAAACGCGATACGCAGGATACTAAAAAATTCATCGGCATTAACATAGTAGTTTGTCCAAGGTCTATCTAAAATAGATGAATCTGATACGTTACTAGATGTATATACTGCAGTATGTTTAATGTTACTAGGATCTACGCGCTCTTGGCTAGAAGCGGTGGAGGTAGTGACTCTGATGTTATTAGACAATTTTTCTCCTTCTTAGGGTGTGTGGGCCAGTAGTAATTGCATTTGTCACAGCATACTAGATCGCGGTACGTCTTAGACTCCCACTCATACTGCGGATACAGTTCTGGCGCTTTTTCATATAGTCTACCACGATGGGTAGTGATTAGTCTATGATTTTCTGGGTGCCCAGGTTTAAGATAATCTGGATGCATAAACTCATCATCGCGGAAGTTTCTGTTAAAGGTGTCAATAATAATAGACCAATTGTTTTCCCACTTATAGCCTCTCCGATCCATTTCATTCTTTACTTCAAATAGATATAGAACGAGTTCGTCTTCTGCACCAGAAAACATTCGTGTGGCTGGATGATTTACCCAGCCTTTAGTTTCACCAGCAAGCGCAGCAAGAATCTGACGACCCTCTAGTAACTGCTTAACCAGACGCTTCTGATCTAGTGCCTGAGCGCAATCTCTGTATGATTGTTCTGGTAGAAAAACTTGCATGTTACTTACCTTTCGCTATTCCTGCGGCGTAATTATAAGCAGCAACTATATCGCATCTCTGACATACAGTTACAGAATTATGTGGAGGGTGTGTATCTATACCATACTGGATTATTTTAGATGCTATATCCTCACGGACTCTCTTAATTAGTGAGCAGTTACACTCTCTCTTACTGTAATGTTGATTGTAACAAAATTCATCATGAGTTTCTGACATTTTGACCTCTAGTTGCTGCCGCTAATGCTAGTGTGGCAAAGACTTGAGCGGCTGCATACATTCCAATTTCTGCAAAGTGTAGAGCCTTCTTCTCGTATTCAGTGCTGCTAGCCATTGTACTTATCCTGAAACTTCATCTCAAAGTAGAGATCGATTCCGTCCATTGTTACTCCCATCCTGGAACTACTGTAGTTGGAATATTATTTTCTTGCCATAGTTTGATGATGCTAGGGTTATCATCCCATGCATGAATTATATCGTAGGCCTTGCGGAGGGTGTCAAGCATATCTTTCTTGACCTCATAGTCTTTACGATTATCGTCGTCCCCGCGCATCATTAGCATATCGCTAGGAACCTCATGCATCGCCAGCCACCAAGCGGTATGATTTCTCCACATATGCTTACGGGCTGTAACAACTAGAACCTCATGCCCTAGCATACTTGCCATCTGAGCAGCATTTACTACATGATCATGTGCAGGAACATTTACAGATTCCGCATGAAATTTGTTAAAGTGTTTGATGACTCTACGTTTTGTATTATCATATTTAGTTAGATGATGACGAATGGAGGACACATCTGCTAGCGTTCCGTCCATATCAAATATGACTGCCGTCTTCACAGCATCTCCTCATAATCTGGATGATCTATTGGCGTTGGTATAGTAATGAGTGTACCGCACATGGCACACTCTCCGTCAAGCAGGTACTGAGAAATGTTATATTCTTCATCGAATGTAAGGCATACTTTTAGCAGCCAACTACCACAGTTAGGGCATTCTGGACTAGGCAAACCTCGCGCATCAAGCATCAGTCACTTCTTTCGGATAGAAATAGTGCGTCGGCGGGTGAGTCTGGTAGTGCTGTCTTCATCATCCCATAGCCATTCCCAGGGATTAATTTCATCCCCGTTGGCCCAATCAAACATGGGAATCCAAGCCTTCATTTTACCTCCAGATTAACGAGATCTTTTGTTCTGGACTTGTCTTTTTTGTTTCATTAGACGCTCAACTTCTTCGTCTAAATCTTCTTCTTCATCATAGTCGTAATTATAATTCATAGTGTTAGCCACTCTGGATGATCCAGAGTCCATTGTACCGTTCTTTCTAGTGATTGTTCTAATGATAGGGGTGCTTTCCACCCTGTGTTAGCAATTTTACCACCGTCCAGAGCGTAACGCAAGTCATGTCCTGGGCGAGATGAGTGAAAATCTACAAGTTCATAGTTGAGAGGCTTGCCAACGTACGATGCTACAAGTTCTGCCATCTCTAAATTATCTACCTCACGCTCACCGACCACATGGAATTTCTGAGGGGCCTGAGTCTCGCCATATGCTGGCGTAGGCTGTGTCAGGGCGTGCAGGAGGGCATCAGCCTGGTTCCTAGCATGTAGATAGAACCTACTTCCAATTTCACCTGTAGGAGCAGCATGAATAGTTACTGTTTCTCCAGAAATAACCTTCTTCATAATCATAGGAATAAACTTCTCTGGGTCCTGCATTTCACCAATGATATTCATAGTATTGGTAATAATTAGGGGGACACCATATGTCCTCCAATATGAGTAGGCAATAGACTCCTGTGCCGCCTTGGATGCTGAGTATGGGTTGCTGGGGAAGTACTGATCCATCCATTCACGGTGAGCATGACCAACTGGGGCGGGTCCATATACCTCATCTGTAGATACATGTACAAACTTCTCAATGTCTGAGAATCGTGCCCACTCTAGCATATTACAAACTAGAGAAACATTATTCTCAATGAACGGCACAGGCTCCTCAATAGATCTATCAACATGCGAATCGCTGGCAACATTAAGAACATAGTCAATCTTGCCAATCTCATGAGATAGAACAGGAGAGATCGGAGCAGTAAGGTCATGCTTAAGAACCTTTACTCTCTTAAAGTCATCATCATACCCTGCCACCGCCATTCGGATACGATCAGTAATGCCACGGTGTCTAAAAGATACCAAGCAGACAACATTCCAATCAGTATTCGCAAGAACATGTCGTAGCACATGGCTGCCAACAAATCCGCTGGCACCTGTCAAAAGTACAGTAGTCATTAATATCCTAACTTCTTCTTTTCATTTTCAGTGGAAGACCAAGTATGAGTGTCTTTATAGAAAGTATACTCATCATCTGTCAGTGGCTGCTTGGCCCACCACCCCATATGACGACAAGTAAATCTGCCAGCGATTCTAATTGCACTGGTATTACAAGTCATATTACCTGCAACCTTATCTATTTCTAAAAGAAATTGGTTACGATTATATAACGAAAATGTTGTATCGATAGGAGCAGCGTATAAATCATCTACTTCTGGAAGTCTATCTATCTTGCGTGACCAGTAATTTCTTTCCCAAAGATCTACCTGATGCGGATTAAAGAATCTTTCTCTTTCTTCTGGCGTGTTGATATCTATCGCTAGACCCACCTTAGATACTTCATACGTCTCCAGCACTCTCTTCATTTTATCAATGGCAGTTTTCGGCATTCGTTCGTTAAATAAAAGATCTGGATCAGTGACAATAAAATTCTTGGGCATTTTAGAACAGATATCTTTATTCTCTGTATATACTCTTGGCCCTAAGTTCTTACCCCAAAGAACAACATGGTATTTTTTAGAAAGAGTATCAAGCATCTCTACCATAGGCGGGTAGGTAGACCCATTATCACCAATGATAATGTTTGTCCACCCGCGTTCCTCTAACTGATCTATCATAGACTTTAGATAGGAGGGAGTATTAAATGTCGGAATAATAATAGGAATGTCATCATCATTTTGGTACTCTAGCGCCACTAAAATATCTTCATACTTAGGCATTATCTGTTTTCTCCTAAAACTTCTGGTATGTGAGTGTACCCATATCTAGAAATAATTTCTTCAAATAGGAAGCCATCGGCAGAGTGGTCATACCTGTGCCATCCACCAATTGAATCCCAGGCTTTTTTGCTAGCCACGCATTGCAATAGATCCACCTTCCCCATAACTGGGGGAACTCCAGAGAAATATTTAACCCCAAACTTTTCATGTGTACATGCATAGATAACTACATCTTCTTTAGTTTTATCTATAACGTCTGAAATAGTTTGTAACGCATGGGGATAAAGCGTATTGTCGATATTAAAGTGAAGGATATAGTCTCCCTTTGCCTCTTTAATTCCCAAATCTCTGGAGTGATGGCCCCATCCATAGCCAGCATAGAATTCTTCTAGACCATAAATTCCATAAAATTGATCTGTTTCTATGAGTCTAGCATTGTCTGGTAGATCTAATTCAAATTCTTTAGACCTAGGTCCATCATGAATAATAAGTAACTCATAGTCCGTGAATGTTTGATTTAAAATAGATCTAACACCTTGCTTCATTTTATTTCTAGGAACATGATTTTCTGCATCAGTAGCAATAATTGTAAATTTAGGCACCCTTTATCCTATCATCGTAAAAACTCATAGTCAACGTATTCCTGATTAATATCAGAAAAACTTTTCCTTTGTGAAGCAAGCGGTGGTTTCAGACAGTATGCTGTATGGTTTATTTGTAGTTGACCATATTGAACATCTACTGGGTATATCAACGCACCGCTCAAAGAATTGATAACGTCATCATAGCACGGCTGTTTAAATACTACACAGTGGGCAGCGTAGGCATTCATTATTCTAAATACTCCTGGAGCCACCTCACTCTTACTGCCCGTATGTGGATTAATTCCAAGGTATAGCATTTCGTATGAAGGAATAGATTTCTCTATCTGATTAAACTTATCATTGAAATCTTCAGCAAATTCAACATCATCTTCTAGCATGAGAAAAGATTTTAGACCGCGCTCTTTTGCAAGTTGAAAGACTTTTAAGTGAGACTTCAGGCATCCAACTTCCCCTGGTCTAATATTGGCAGGAGGCTCTAAGAATCCATCGACGCCTGAGACTCTTTCTACTTTTATACCAATAGATTTAAACTGTTTTTTAGCGCCGCCCCATTTGTCTTTTCTTTTGTCTAGGTTTATACAAAAGGCTTGTTCAAAATGGTCTGTAAACATTAGATGACTGTCCATTCTGGTAGATAGTATCCACTAGGGTCGTGATCTGGTAGCGCGGGGCCAAACCAATTTCTTGGAGCAATGACCCTGTTACTACCAGAAAGGTATGCTCCCCACCAACTAAATGATGAGTTAGCAATAACATGCATATCACATAGACTCATAAGTTGTAAGTCTTCATAGGCGCTGCGCTGACTAAATTGAAAATCTTTAAATATATCTAAAGTTTTGCACCACTGAATGTCATCTGAAAAAACAATAGCATCCGTAAAGCCTGAAGATGCTTCTATTGCATCTAGGTAATAAGCCTCTGCTAGCATTGGATGATATGACGATAATTCTAAATAGTCAGTCCTTCTTATATGAATCGCTAGAGTATTTTCTTTTTTGGAGGGGGCAATGCTTGTTGGCCTAAAGGTAAAGTCCCTCTTAATTTTATTTTTAATACCGTCAAAGTACTTATAGGACTGAAAGTATCCAGATAGGTTTATATTGTCTGGACAAGTATTAAATAATACTTCATCAAATCCATGCCTTCTTTCCAGAATTGATTCTCCATCGGACATTCCTACATGGTCTTCAATATTCACATCTAAATAAAAGCAATCATATATATTGCTTCTTAACGATGGATAGTTCTTGCCGAAATGACTCTTGGGAGGAACGCTCCAAGAAAATCCCCTGTTGTGTGCTATTCCTTGCAAGGATGCATACTGAAACATTTGATTTCCCAAATGACCCAGATTACCTAGTTCATTATAGTAAATCGTCACCATGTTCCTTAAAGTAGTTATGGTAGATGTAATCTTCTACCATCATAAAATTATCTTTAACAATACGACAATTTTCTTTCACGGCATCTATTTTAGAATAATATAGTTCTGAAGTCAAGGCGTCAAGGGTGAAGTTTTCATCTAGCATTATTACTCCATCTGTGTTAAATACCCTGCCTATCTCTGGATCACCCCAATAAATAGGTATAGTTCCTGTGGCAAAACAATCTAATATTTTTTCGGTAAAGTACCCAGGGTAGTAGGCGTTTTCATGTGCAACAGAAAACATGTAGGTTGCTAGACCCTCTTCTTTAAACTCAATCTCATTAAATCCCCTGCCATATATATCTACCCTGCCCCGCAACTCATTAGCCAGCATAATCCTTCTCCTATGACCATCACAATATCCTTTAGATGAGGTGATCATAGAAACTAGATTTACCTTATGTTCATACACCTTGGGCTTTCTAATCCATGTTCCATTGGCAGGAACCCATTTAATATTCTCATGTCTGCCAATTAGATCATAACTATGTGTAAACACATACTTAAAAGAATCCATTATAGATGGAATGGATGACTCAAATCTATCGTATACTGCTGGAGTTATAGCCCTTGACTCCGTTAGACAGCCATAATTAATATTTGAATCTCCATCGGCTGCAAACATGTCCCCATCCCGCCAAAATATTGCATCCACATTAGCCCTAGTATTGTATCTAGGGTTAAAATTCTTAGGCTTTCTATCTATTTTTTTATAGATAGATTCATCATAGTCGGCCTGCGAGTCCCCAATAACTGTATAGTTTATCATTTCACTATATCCAATATGTCTGTAATAGTACTGTCATGAACAAAGTTATACTCTGCCTTCACTGGAAAATTATAAATGAATGAATCTTTTTCATTATTACCAATAGAAATAATCTTTTTATTTGCATTGTTTAATATTTGTTTTGTATTCATAAAGCAGAATGGTCCAGAATTTCTACCTATAATGTACTCGCACTGACTGGCTAGCCAAGAAATTTCATTAAGATCTCCACCACTTGTTTGAATTATATTATTTGTAAAAGAAATTCTTTCAGAATTAAATGGTGCGAAATGTGTAAGAATTATATTCCTATCCGTTTCTTGAAGTAATTTCTCTATTAAACCATTAAGATTTTCTAACTCAGACTGTCCTGAAAGAACAGGTCCATTAGAAATAATAATGCTACCATCAGGAACTTTTACATCTGGGATATCAAAGTACTCATATTTTATTTCTGGCAAATAATATTCTTTAGGTCCAAGTTCAATGAATCCGTCCATCATATCAGAGACAGTGGAATATATCTTGGAAAACATTGTGTGATAGGTGTTCCAGTTAATTCCATCACCATACTGTAAGTAGTTTCCTATCCAAGTATTAATATAAATGCTGTCTCTATCCCCCGCCAAGGGAGTGCGATCAGAAAAATTACCTAGAGGTGCCTCTAGAGTTCGGTGATAGATATTAAGATCTTTTAATAGTTTTGGGGAATGATAATGTTGATAGTACAAGTCATGCCTAGATAACTCTTTAATAAGATCTGCGATATACCCTTTAGATGCAAAGATATCACCGTTATGATAATGATTAAAAAATACTATTTTCATTGTGAAAAGATTTTTTCCTCTACAATTTCTGAACCTGTCGCCATGTTGATTTCTCTTTTAATATTGGCCCTGGTGTCATTATACATATAAATTAAACGGGCGTACATAATAAACTCTTTGCCAAAGTCTCTAAGATCTTCTTGTTTTCTAATTAGATCTTCTATCTCCCATAGCCTACGATTTACTGACTTTAAAGTTTCGTAATGAAAAGTTGGAAAAGATATTTGTCCTAACTTATCTGTTAGATAAATTAATTCTTTTTGGATATTTTGGGATTGGGATGGATCTTTAGCAAATTCTAATTTAATTTCAAGGATAGTAACCTTGTCCACTAATTCGCCCACCGACACAGGAATCTCAACAAGCATTGATAATTTCTCCTAGTTTTTCCATGTCTTTCTTAGTTACAAATTGGTTATTTCCAACATAGAGGCCAAGATCGTTTACAATATCTGCGGTAGAAGGAACACGATCCTGATAGGCTAATCTATGCCCCTTTAAGAATGGATGCCTTAAAAGATTTCCTCCAACAACTGGTCGGTATTCGACACCTTCTTTTTCTAACATAGACTCTAGTCTATATTTTGTCTCTGGAGTTTTAGAAATAATTGGAAAACAGAAACTACTGTTACCACTATTATTTGCAATAGTATAAAAATTATCATTCATTCTAATGTAATGCTTAAACATTGTAAAATTTCTACGACGGATTTCAATTGATTTATCTAGTTTCTTTAACTGACTTCTACCGATAATCGCGGGGATCTCATGATTTCTAAAATTATATCCATCGGTAATGAACAGGAACTGAGGAGAAAGATCTGAATTCTGTTGAGCGTATTCAGCAAACTGCAAGGACTCTCTCGCCATCCCGTGACTTCTTTTCATTCGCATAATGTATCATAGTTCAGAATCATTAGTGCTTACCATACCACCCTCAATCGTTGTCATGTGATGACCAAAGTAGAAACTAAATGTCGCCCCTAAACTACTAGAGCCTACCTTATTTCCTTCTGTATCAGTAACCCCGTGAGACTCACAAACGTCGTCAATAATAATTGCAGTAGGAAATATTGACTTTAATGAATATGAGTTAGCATAAAATCCTAGCAGATGGGTCACAAATATTAGTTTTATATCGTAGTTTTTAGAAATATAGATCAAAGATTCCTTATCAAAAGAGAAATCGTCCATGTTAATATCACAGAATACTGGTTCTAGGCCAAGTTGAATAATAGGGGCAACATTAGTCATCCATGTGCAGGAAGGTAGAAGAACTTTATCTCCTGGCTTAAGCCCATATTTTTCCATAACAGCGGCTACTAAAAGAAAGTTTGCCGTACTACCAGATGAAACAAATAAAGAATGTTTTGATCCTAGCCAGTCATTCCACTCTTGCTCAAACTTTTCACACTGTTCGCCGCGAGTAAATTTATCTGTCGTCAGGGCAAACTTTGCAACTTTAAAACGCTCAGAAAGCGTAATCGTGTCCTTCATAAGAGGCCATTTATAGGTAGTCACTGTTCTCCAAAAACCATTGATATGTATCTTGAATGCCGTCATCTAAACCTATAGATGATGACCAACCAAGATTATCTAACTTTGATGTATCTAGTTTTCTTCTTGGCGTTCCGTTAGGCTTAGATGTATCCCATTTAATACTTCCAGTAAATCCTACCACTCTAGCGACTATTTCTGCAAGTTCTTTTATAGAGTATTCCTGTCCCGATCCGATATTAATATGACTTGGATCATTGTAGTTGTTCATTAAAAATATTAATGCATCTGCTAGGTCATCTACATGCAAAAACTCTCTCGTTGGAGAGCCGTCCCCAAACAAAGTTACCTCAGTATCGCCGCTGACCTTGGCGCTATTAAATTTATGAATCATTGCAGGGATAACGTGACACTGTTCAATGTTAAAGTTGTCATTGACTCCATAAAGATTGGCTGGCATAACTGATATTGCATTAAAGCCATACTGTTCGTTATACTTCTGGCACATCTTTAATCCAGCAATCTTTGCAATTGCATACCCCTCATTTGTTTCTTCTAGCGGAGCCGTAAGTAAATATTCTTCTTTAATCGGCTGCTCAGTAACTTTAGGGTAGATGCAAGCAGAGCCAAGAAACATTAACTTCTTTACGCCATTTTCATAAGAAGAATTAATAACATTATTCTGAATAATAAGATTTTCATAAATGAATTCTGCTGGATAATTTTTGTTGTAGTTAATGCCGCCAACCTTTGCTGCTGATAAAAAGACATACTCAGGTTTTTGAATTGCAAAGAACCTCTTAACCTCTGACTGATTAGTTAGATCAAGCCTGTGTCTATCTACAGTAATTACTGTCTCATATCCTAGACTTTTTAATTTTCTAACTAAAGCAGATCCAACTAGACCATTATGGCCAGCAACATAAATAGATGACTTAAATTCCATTAATACACATGTCCTCTACTAAATCATCAAAAGTACACTCTGGACTCCAGCCTAATTCTTTCCTCGCCTTGGAAGAGTCTCCGAGGAGTCGATCTACCTCTGCTGGACGAATATATTTTTTATCTACAACAACTACTGTTCTACCAGTTCTAAAATCTATTCCGACCTCATTGAGTCCTTCACCCTGCCATTCAATATCCATATCAAAGTAGGGAGCGCACTTTTCAACAAAGTCCTTAACTGTATACTCTTCACCTGTAGCAATAACATAGTCATCGGGAGTATCTTGCTGCACCATCAGCCACATAGCCCTAACAAAATCTTTGGCATGGCCCCAATCTCTTAATGCATTTAAATTACCTAGCCTAAGAACATCTGCTTTGCCTAACTTAATATCTCTTAAACCTAGGACAATCTTTCTAGTTACAAAAGTTTCGCCTCTGCGTGGAGACTCATGGTTAAACAAAATACCATTACAGGCAAACATGTCGTAGGCCTCACGATAATTTTTTGTAATCCAGTAGGCATAAAGTTTTGCTACGCCGTACGGAGATCTAGGATAGAATGGCGTAGTTTCAGATTGTGGAACCTCTTGCACAAGCCCATAAAGTTCTGACGTAGCCGCCTGGTAAAATTTAGTATGATCTTCTAGTCCAGCCATTCTAATTGCCTCTAGAAGTCTCAGGGTTCCCAAGGCGTCTGAGTTAGCAGTAGATTCTGGTGTTTCAAAGGAGACCTGTACATGGCTCTGCGCCCCAAGATTATACAATTCGTTTGGCTGTATTTTACTTACGAGGCTTACTGTAGATAGTGAATCTGTAAGATCTCCATAATGTAGTTTAAGATTTGGGTGATCGTATAGATGATCTATTCTTTGTGTGTTAATAGAGGATGACCTTCTTTTAATTCCATGAACAGCATAGCCCTTTTCTAAAAGGAACTCTGCCAGATATGACCCATCCTGACCAGTGATGCCAGTAATTAATGCAGTCTTCATTCCTTAACCTTACTTTTAATAAGGACATTGACAGGGCCAGTTCTAGGCCTTTCTTCTTCAATGTCGGATAGCAGGAAACGCTCATGTATCTGAGGGGTATTCCATACTAAATAATGATACGGGAAATTTCCCATTTTATCAACATAAAATTGTTGGACTTCTGGCATGAATTCACCTAGAGCATAAATGCTAATTAAATAGTTAAAGGGTGGAATCTTTACGTCATCGCCTACTAATTCTTCATAAGAGAAGTATTTAATTTTATCTGTGTAACCCAAATTTTCTAAATACTTTCTTTGTAATTCATTAGGCCAATATAAATCAATAAGGGTGTAAGAGTTAATATCAATACCAAATAGCGGAGCAAGATCAATGACCATTTTACACTGTCCACCATAGCCCCCGCCGATCTCTAACACATCTATATTATTTAAATGACTATCTTTCATGTGCTGTAAAATTTCCAACGCCTTAAAAACATAAGCAATAGTTGATGGAGAAAATAGTTTATTATTGCAAGGAACTTCTGGGTACTCTAATAATAGAGGAGTTCCTACAGAATCATTTTCAGATACTTTTTCCCAGTCAATTAAACTAATTTTATCTTTATATTCAACCATTGCTCTGGATAAAAATGATCTAGAGAATTCTTCTGATGTATGCTCTAAGATAGTTGTAAAGCACCTATCACTCTTAAATGAATTAAAATATTCATCGTTACATACGGCTAACTCACAAACTGGAACATGCACATATGCTGAATTATCAAACATATACTCTTCTTTCTATAATACAATCAATACAGTAGTGTGTGGCGTACTCTGTATAAGCACTGCTAGTCAGACAATCAACCAGTGGACTAAACACCGCCGCCTCATTGGTACAAGATAAATTAGAGCAGTAGTACTCTTGTGGCTGCTTTATTTCTTCTATAGATCTTTTTTTAAAGATACTCATAGGTATTCCTCATCAGATTCATAATCTATTCCCATCTCTGACAATTCAGTAAGATCAGAGTTTTCAATTATTTCTTCATAATCTATTCCGTCTAAATGATATTTGACAATACAAAATTCTGGATACCTTTGCAGGACTTTACCCCAACAACCCTCCGATTCTATCCAGATTATTTCCATCAGACTTTCCTTGGTGGATCTCCAGGAACTCCCTGAAAGTCACAGGTGTATCCAAATTTTTCTACAATACCTTTAAGTTTGTATAAATACTCCATGATAATTATTTGTTTTTCATTAGACAAAGACATAACTTCATTCTCATAAACTCTAAGAGCAAGAAAATTAGGCATTTCAACAAGGTCCACGACTATATTATAGGGTGGCTTATTTTCTTTTAAAATCTTATAGACTAAAGGATCATAAATCAATGTCTTCTCCGTCAGATACTAGTTCTAAAACTCTTTGCCAAACCTCTTGTGTTTTATGAGAATTTCTCACATTGTCTAGTTTACCATCATTTAGAAATACACTTCCCCATACACCATAGGATTCAGTCTTAACGCCATAGTCAAAACACTCTTTAATTACGGGGCATGATAGGCACTGCCTATCAATATCCTTTGCTATTGCCTGGTCGTTTTCGTACTTATCAAAATAGAATTCAGTATCTGTTCCAGCGCAGAGTGCTTCACTTAGCCACATATTTAGAGGGAACTTTCCATCCATTACTACCTGGGTAGTACTTCCTGGCGACTCCCCACATTCCATTATGGAACATGCCGTTTTTCTTATAGAAGCCATCCTTGAGTGGCTTCCAATCTACAATGGTCCATCCATCCCAAAATAGATTCTTGTTAGAATCTACAAGGTTATGGGCCATGTCGTAATCGACAAATGCTTGAGACATTTTATTCCTCACTTGTTGTATAGACAATTTTCTTAATACCGTTACTTTTAATTACTTCGTAGCATCTACTGCATGGGCGACTATCTCTAGCCGCACCCTTCCTGTTTACTCTTGCCACATAAATAGTGGCTCCAGAAACATCCTTAGCCTTCTTGATAGCATCAATTTCTGCATGTACTGAGCAGTGATCCTTGATGTGTTCACTTGATACAATCCTTGGATGGCTTCGATCTTTATTCATTCCTGTGGAAATGACTCTTCCACCCTTTACGATTACTGATCCGTGCTTCATTCGACATTCTGATTGTGATGCTAGATAAGATGCTACTGAAAGATATGCTTGGTCGCGCTTAGATATGGCGACCTGCTCCTTTGATAATCCTCATGGTTTCTCCTATACCTTATAGATGCTTACAGGAATATTATTATTCTCTGCTTCAGAAATAACAACATCAAATAATTCTGAACGTTCATTCTTAGTTGATAAATATACTACCGTATCTGGAGCATAGTTGTCAAAGTTTTTCTCAACATCATTTTTAACTACACGATAAAACCGTGATTTAATGCCCTTCTGCTTAAAGAAACGCTCAGTCTTATTGACAAATTCCGCTGCAAACTGGTTGATCTTATAGGGTCCAGCAGTATAAATATCAATTCTATTGTCGTCAGATGTTACATTGTTATCAATGGCAACAACGACAGCGCGGGTAAAAGTATCATAATCTGAGAACTTATTGCTCCCATAAACAAGAATTTTCATTTTATTCCTTAGTATAGATCTCTGAATTCTCCAGATAGAATCCATGAGTTTTCTTCTGTTTTAATTAAATCGATAGTGTCCCATACACCCTTTAAATATATATCAGAAGGCACGTTTAATGTTACACTTCCCGATATTGCAACATCTAGTTCACCCTGAGAAGCCCTAACAATTTTAAAAATAGATCCAACGGGAATCGGTTGTACTGAATTATCAGGTATCGTAATTAGCCCCGAACCCGTTGGTTCAAAATGAAGTATACCGTTTACATGCTCTGTACTCAAGGTATAATTAAAAGTATCTACCCCTTCTCCGAAGTGATAGACTTTATGAATAACTTTATCCACAAAGGTTAGATTATTTACTAAACTAATCCACGATCCTGACACCCTCATCCTATAGACACTTGAAGCGCTATTGAAATACATTTCTCCATTACTGGAAACTTGTGGGTCAGAGTTCAGGGTGACTGGTTTAAATAACGAAACAAATTCCATTACAAGACACCCTCATTATTAATAAATCTTCCGCCCCATAAATTTTTATTAACATTTACATATCCTGGAGGTATTGCGGCTAGTCTGCATTTACCCATCTCTTGAATTTCATAAGAAAGTATCTTACATCCAAGACCGCCGTCTTCTTTTTCATAATGCAAAGAACAGTTGCCACACATGACCCCAATTGACGCATCTTTATTTTGGGCTGGAGGCTCATATCCAATCCAAATTCCTGTGCTTTCGTTGTTTAAAGGTCCATACTTTTCTGCTAAAGCAACTAAAGAATCATGAAACTCTTTTTCTGGTTCAGATAACTGTTCGTATAAATCTTCCATTTTATTTATTTTTTTAGACTGTGCTTCTGCTGCATACAAGGCACGTTGCTGCTGAATAGCGGCATTACGAGAGGGGTGTGTGCCATGCACTCGCCCACTTGGACTTACAACAGAATATCCAGATTTACCACGATAATTTTGTCTAATATCATATGGCATGATCAGCCTCCCAAGCATTTATTAAGTCTATTATACCTTAAGCAGTGAAAATTTACTATTCTTTTCAGCCTGAGCCTTCATATGAATTAGTTCTATCGCCTCTGACCATTGATATTTAACAGTAAAAATATTAAACTTTTCAGCCACTACCTTGAAGTTCTTCTGTCTTTCTGCATTACGGACTTCTGGGTCTAGTAGTTGTTTAAAATGTTTAAGCCAATCTTTAGAATTCTTAGCAATTCTTCCAGCACCCGATTCTGCTAGATCACGATACTCTTGTGTATCGGATGCAATAAAAGGAATGCCTGATAGGGCATACTCTAATCCTTTAAGATTACTTTTAGCCTCATTAAATTGGTTTGGGTTTAGAGGAACAATGCCAATATCTATTGGCATAAAAACATTTCCATAGTATTCTGGACGGGCTCCAGTATATCCGCTGACCCTATCTTCATCAATATTAAGTGCTTCAGCAATCCATTTTGGTCTGTCTAACATGACGCCTGTATGATGGAATTTGAGATTATTCTGTTCAACAAAAGTTTTTACTGGCCCAGATACATGCTTGAGATCATCATATCTCCACATCATAATGCCTACCCAGCCAACAGTAGGTTTATTTCCAGACATATCTATTCTGTACATAAAAGTGCTTGGATCTAAAGAATTCTTAACTCTATAAACAGTATCGTTATATTGAAGCATTCTTTGTTCAAGAAACTTAGTGCTAGTAATGATTCCATCTGCCACCGAGTATGTTGAGATTAAATGACTTCTATTATTATCAGGATTCTTTACTGGGTCTGTAGTAATAAACGCTAGATTATCTTCTGGCAACTGCTCAAAATGATCATCGGTATCAATAATTACTGTTTGCCCTAGTTTCCTGGCTTCTTCAATATATTTAACAGCATCTTTATGCATAAATAATTTGAGAATAACAACATCTAATTTGTCAAAGCACCAGTCATACTCTTTAATTATCCCTCTGTAGCCAGCCTTTAATCTTTCATATGGCTTTACTGCTACAAAACCTTCACCATCTTTCCAGCCAATTTCCCCAACCATTACCTGATGACCAATTTGATTTAAATTATGTGCAGGAATCATCATTCTAACATTAGTACATCCACCAGGCTGACCCTCAATGTGGTCGCCCCAGTCAGTAGACAGAAAGCCAATACGCATTTATTCTCCATTAGTTGTGATGTGGCGGGGGTGTTGCCGCACATTTTATTGTGTTTCCCCCGCCACACCGACTATCTATAAAATTATACCTTTTTTGGCGTACATTTACCAGGAAACAGCGACCATCCAGTATTGAACGGTGCAATAACCCATGAATATGTCAGGCTAGATCCCCATAGGGAATAATACATTCCTGCATTCTCATACCATGAATCATTCTTAAACGAGTAACCGTATCCCCAGTTATGCATTCCATCATTCAAAAAGTGCTTTCTAACAATTTCTGATTGCCTTTCTTTATCTAGCATATTATCTCTAGACCACCAGGATCTTCCTGACCAGGCACTTGTTTGAATTTGCCAAGTACCTAGGGCTCCAGTAAAATATCTGCTAGATTCATCTAGTGATTCATGCTTAGATTCGCGCCAGGTAATTGCCCAGGCTCCTCTTAGCATTCCAGGTCTATTAAAACCTGCTTTAAACAGAATCTTTGCCTGCTTATCATTACACTTAGAAGGCAGGGTCCAGTTTCTATCTGTTACTGCCTTTCTTTCTAATGCGTCAGCGGTGGCAAAGTTTCCCGTACCTTCCGCCAAGGGCGCAGACTTAGCATACGCCATGCTTGGTGCAGCAATAAAAGTAATTGCCAAAACTGCGGCGGCAATCCAATCTACTGCCAAACCAATTTGGTTTTTTGTCGTCATATTGACCTCCTTGGGCGGCAACATCTATTTATTCTACAGCATAAGAATAATTACCAGTTAATTATTTCTAGCATGTTATTGTACATATTAATATGTGGCTTTAATGCATAACCGTTATCAGTTTTTACTAAACAGTAAAAAGTAAAGTATGTCATTCTAAAATCATTAACGATAAAGATTCATAGGCTGCTAAAGCCTCATTACAAATAAATGCAGACCTAATATCATTGTTTTCATTTAATGAAACTAAGATGTGACTTTTTTCTTCTTCTTTTATTTCTTGAAGAATACTAATAAAAGAATCTAATACTTGCTCTACAACTAAATCATCTAATTGTACATCCTCTTTTATTTTATTTAAAAAGTGTTCTCTATTAATAGTCATTTTTATCCTTTATCACATAATGACTTGCCCACGATACCAATAATACAGTAATCGTGGGCGGTGTGTCAATGATTATGACTGTCGGGAAAAGATAGCATCAATTTCTGCTACATGGGACGGGCCAAATCGTGCGGCCTCATGCCTTGCTCTTTCCCATTCACTCTGAAGTTTATAGTTGCTTGTGGCATCTGTTCTAAATACTTCTGAGAAAAAATGTGCAAACGCTCTCATAATATCCTCCTTGTGGGTTGATACTTTAATCTTATCAGGCTAACTCTAAGAGGTCAAATTTAAAACGCTCTTTGTGACCAGGCTCACTCATCATAGTCCCATCGAATAATCATCATTGCATATCTTAACCCCTGTCTAAACCACTCTGCCTCTGAAGAATAATCTTCTGCAAAAGGAGTTTCGATACATTCTTCTATTTGATCTGAGAATCTATCTCGCCAATATTTTTGGCATTCATCATCGCTATGCATTTCCACGCTGGCATGGTAGGATTCGAACCTACAACCTATCGGTTAACAGCCGATTGCGCTGCCGTTGCGCCACATGCCACTACTTAAAACGCTGGAGAATCAGGGGTCGAACCTAAACTAAATGTTCCAAAGACATTTGTGCTGCCATTACACCATTCTCCATAACCGATGTGCCAGCGGGTAACTACACCATCCCAAGGTTTTCTGCACGTTTGACTAACTTCATGCTGGTATCAACCGCGTAACTCGGCATTGCTGGCACATCGGAGTCTATTTAGTTATATCGAAAGGACTGCCTTCCCACATTTTTTTCATCCTATTAACGATTGCTCTTGACCAGGAATATCCTGCGTCACCGCCCCAGGCATCCCACATTATCTTTCCATTCGATGGATAGCCTTCTTCACCAGGAGAGAATCCCTTTCCCTGCTTATCTACTTCATGTCTAGAGAAATAAGAATACATTCTCTTAACTGTGTCTAATGAAAGGGATTCTTTTCTTGCTAGTTGTCCTGCCCGTGTCCATCCAACAGATGTTCCCGCGCCTTTAGCCTTGCCTTCTTCTTTCCACTTCAATGCTCGTTTCGCATTTGATGACATAGCATCAGTGGGTTTGTATGTTTCAGCCATTTATTTTTCTCCACATCCAAAAACTAATATAATATGCATGGAAGTGTTTATGGCAAACTTCGGTTTTGAAGTTATCTCTTTCTCCCTGCCATTCTGCTGGGCTACCACAAAATTTACATTCCATAACAAATTATAGCATTCCAAGTTTTGTCGCGTAATCATACATCATAATTCCACTTGCGACACTAACATTTAGACTACGAACACTTCCAAGTTGTGGAATCATAACAACATCGTCTGCCATTCCAAGACCCATGGGGCTTACGCCCCTTGCTTCTTCACCAAAAATCATAAAGGTATTCGGACTCCACTCGTATTGAGTAATTGGAATAGCCCCAGGAACATTATCCACTGCCACCCACTTCATGTCTCTGATATAAGGCTCATTAAGATAAATATGATCTAGTGATGGAGCGTATTTAAGATGAACATAGTTTTGAGTTCCCACTGCTCCACGCCTATCCCATCTTTTATTACCAATGATCCATGACTCTTTTGCTAGAAAAGCGTTACTGTTACGAATTCCAGATGCTTTATTAAAGTCACCAGAAATATTTTCAAAGCCTACAACAAATGGAAGTCGGCGGGTATCAAGATCTGCTTTAATTTGATCATTCTCCCACTCCTTGTAGTAGTCAATAACGTTTCTAGTATCCTTTCCAATCTCCACCATGATACGCTCCTGTACTGTAAATGAGATACATCATTGATTTTTCATCTTCTGTAAGGTCATCCGACTGCACCCATTCTTCAGATTTATTTGTAAGATAGATGTATGCTTTTCCGTCTTCATCCATCTTTAAATCTAGAAATCCTTTAAACCATAATGAATTCATAATGTCTGAATCCATTTCCCTCATGTACTCAACTACTTCCGCTTGTTCTTCATAAAAGAGTGGAGTAATCTTATACAGCGGATCACCTACAGGGTTATATCCTACCACCTTGATGTAACCTTTATCAAGCAATATTTTTATCAGGTCTTCGCTCATGTCCATACTAGATCATCCCTATTGATTGAATATAATCATCTATATTATTAGATGATGAAGGAGGAGTGATAACATTTTTCTCTGCCTCTTCCCTCCGCTGGTCTCTAATAAATTGCTTGTATGTATGCACTTCTATCTCTATTTCTTCCGACTCTTTTCTAGTATTTGAAATAGTGTTATAGATAGATCCACATACGGCATCAGAGAGATCCTTTGATCCTTTTCTTGGGTGGTCAACCTTATCTCTAATTATTCTTAGTTGCAGTAATTCATCTGTTAGAAGTTTAATGTCTGGACCTATAATTCTTTCCTCTCCTACTAACATAGCCATATCATCGTAATGCTTCTTGGCTACAGAAAGTGTTTCTGTTTCTATTCCAGCCATTCTAAGTTCTGCCATAATGTCATGAGAGTTCCACCTATCAAAGGTCACCTTTTTAATATTGAATCCCCTAGATCTAAGATCTATAATAAATTGTTTTACCTCTGAAAAATCTACAGATTTATCAGCGGTGGGAGTCCACCATCTTACACAATCTACTACAACTATTGGACTTACAACTCTGTGACTCATAAATGATTTAATCTGAACCCACCTGTCAACATGGGACATGGCTACAGCACAATGATCATGTTTCTGGGCAAGATCAACGTGTATGTAATATTCTTTACCATCCTGTGGAATAAACCAATCTTTAAATCTTCCATCCTCGTCCACACCATTCATTGGTTGATTAAAGCACGCCAGAATCTTTTCTTTTGATTTAAAGAATGCATCTACTGCATCTGGAGGCATACAGGCAAATCTTCCAAGAGCGTCGATTGGATTGTTATAGAAGGCAATTTTAAAATCATTGATCGATCTAGTTGGATTAACTTCCCAGGTAGGTCTCTTTAATGCAAATACTTTAGGGTACTTATAGGCATTAATTTGATCCTCTTCCCACTCAACAGTGAATTCGTTCCCTGGCATATTCTCTAGTTCTTCATCTAGTTTAAATGTATGAGATCTAATGATGACTTCTTTGTCCGCCACGACTGCATCATATCTTTGCTGGATAAAGTCATTCTTATATCGGGGGAAAGATAGTAGGACTACCTTGCCAAAATCTGGGAATCGTGAATCTACAGAGGCTCTATACATATCATAGATCGCCTGCCCAGTTTTAGACTGTTCGTTGCCACTTGTAGAAATAGTGCTGAAGCCAGAAATCTCGTCAAGGATCACACAGATAACGTTGTAACCTTCCCATGACTCTCTCTCTGAGTGACCAGAGTGACATGTAATGGATTTATCGAACGATACGCTTTGCGCTGTAATGCTGTACTTGCCAGTAAACCACGGAGAATCTTCAACTCTTTTTCTAAAGCCCTTAAAGAATACGTTCTTTGCTTGTTCAGAGTTGATAGCAATATTAATAATGTCAATAGAGTCACCTGGGGGCTTGCCAAAATATTTGGCTGGATCTTTTAAGCATAGAAGCAAATATACAAGATAGGTTACTGAGATTGTAGAAAGATAATCTTTACCCGACCCTTTTCCTAATTGCAAAATTACTTCATTACAAGTTTGACGGGATCTTTTAAGACCCTCTTCTTCTCCATATAACTTAGTCAGAGTTTCTTTTTTATAGATTTGAGTCATGGCTCTAATCGATTGATATTGATATGAAGATAAGGGTGGAAGATGTAGATAATCTTCATTGGTAACAAACTCTTCAACTGTTACGGGGCGTTCTTCAAACTCATCATCCTCCAACGCCGATATAAAATCATCAAACATCAGAAGCCTTCAGCCTTGCCCGTAACTTCTTCTAGACGCCTAAATACTTCTCTCTTGCAATGATCGCATCCCGCCACAACTTCTTTAAGAATTTTTACAAGAATTTCCTGTTTGCGCTCAGTCTCAATAATCTGCTGGGCTATTTCACTATCCTCAATTAGTCCAGCCTTCTGAAGCATATCTATTTGTTTTTGCTGTATATCTGCCACGATTTTAATACCAGCAGTTTTTTTACCTAAGTCTCCAATTGTGCCAGCCTGACTAATAACGTCCCAGCCCTCTTCAATAAGCATTGAATAATGCCTATCGGCACCAGATAGCGCCTCTCTTGCTCGCATCTGAATTTGCCTGTCACTCTGAATAACTGAACGCCACTCATCAAGGTACTCCTGTACCTCTGCTCTTTTAAAGCCTGTAAGTTTTGCAATAGTAGTTGGGTTAGTAGTTCCTTTTAGGAATACATCTACAACTTTGTTTATTTTCTCCCAGCGTTCAGCGAGGACTATTTCAGTTGACATTCATCTTCTTTCTAATACTTTTCTTTGCGTGGACCACTCCCTTTAACCGATCCACATAGAAGGAACGGTATTCCCCCGTACTAGGAGAGTAACAATCTATCCAGGTAACGTCCTTTTTGATGTTATGAGCAAGTCTAATAAATCTAAAAGATCCACGAACATCCTTAAATTTAAGCGAGTCTCCTGGCTTAATGACAGTCCTTCCAAACTTCAGTTCATAGAATACTGATATATCTGGGTTTACTTTATAGGATGGGGCCTCATCGGAATCGCTAACCCTTTTTTTAGACATGACTCTCCTTGTTAGGTGGCAAATCCACTTCCGCCACGGGTTGGAGCCCAGACCATTCCTGGTGAATCAATGTTTCTTACTAACCTCAGGCCACAGTCAGGGCAGATAGCATTGTCTCTATTCTCCATTTTCATTAACATCTCATGCGACTTATCACAATCAATGCATGTAAAGGTATAAAGCGGCATTACTTCCATGTCTCCTTCATTGCAATACTCAATAGTACCAGATAACCCATAAGATCGTCAAGATCATTTTCTTTAAACGTGTTGTCACCATCCATAAATCTAGATAGTTTATCATCTATGCGAACTTTTAACTGTTCAGTTGTATCCGACCGCGAGAATATTCTTACTGGATTAAGTGCTGAATTACCATATGATCGATTCTTTTCTATTAACAGAGCAGTAACCCTATGGCATTCTTCTTGAATCGCCATCTCAACGTTGTTGCGAGGGATTAATTTACCCAATGATTTTACATTTTCAGTCTTAGTGTACATGTGCTGTAAATCTTGCTCAATCATTTTTTACCAAACTTTCTTGGGTCACGGATGAGATTATATTTTACTAAGTAGCGATAGATAGTCTGATGACTTACCCCGCATTCTTTAGCAATCTCTTCTAAAGATTTTTTATCTATAACATATCTTTTAGTAAGATAACTTTTATTTTCATATAGTTTAGACATGATTAACCAAATTCATATGTGCATAATAGGCTAATCCGAATGCATCTCCAACATCATTATCTGTTATATTAATATTAAATTTATTATTAAAATAATCTAAAGTTTTTTGCTTTCTTAAAGTTCTTGAATAATTCCTGTACCAATTATCTGATTTGCCAGGAAATTCTAATTTAATACCCTCTTTATCAGCCTTTGTTAAATTTTTATTACCTATGTATGACTGCCATTGAATCGGAGGAACTGTAATAATGCTGTTAGAATCTTTAGCCAAACCTCCGACTAATGCCCCCACAATCATAGCCATATGGATAGCGACTGCTTGAGATTTTACCATAATGGCTGACTCTATACAAATATAATCTGGCTTAACTTCTTCCTTAATAAAAGGAATCTTGTCTCTACAATCAATTACTTTGTCATATATATTGTTTCCATGAAATTCTACCTTACCCCATTTGATTGGCTTGTCATCAAAGAGGCAGAAGGCAAAGGAATTAGTAGAAGAGTCTACTCCTAAGACTGTACTAGCGTTTTGTTTTATTAGTTTTTTTAGCGACATTTTTAATAACCTCTAGAATATTTCCCTTATCCTGCTGTTTATTTTTATCTGTACAGGTAAAACATAAATCATTTTCATTGTATCTACTGAGTAATTGACCGCACTCACAATATCTTTTTTCTCCACTTAGCCTTCTTTTGTTTTCATAATACTTAGTCATTATTTTTTTGTTTGTCGCTAAACGACAACAAGCGGGGGTGCAATACTTTTGATTCTTTTTATTAGATTCAAATGGCTGCCCACAATTAGCGCAGTTTTTCACTCAACACCCACTTTGAGATTAGTAATCTTTACCTGACCATCCTCACGCTCTTCACATGCCTCTGATACTGGGCACCCTTTACAAGTCCAGGTAGACTTTGTGTATCCTCGTTTTGGGACTATATTGTTTTTATATGATTCACGGACCTCTTGCATCCAAGAAAACACATACTCAATATATTCTTTATTCTTATCATTCATCTCAATGGGGATACAAAGTAGTTCATTGTCATTTTTATTTTCATATAAAATGAATCCCTCATCTGCCCCCTCAATTTTCATATAAACTAATAATTGAAGAAGATGGCTTGGAGAAGGGTGTCCTTCACCCTTTCTTTGAATGAAATATTGGTCTTTGATCGTTTTGATTTCCCCAATAATCTCTTCATTGTCAACCTCCAGAACTAGGTCAGCGAACCCTCTTACAGGAGGGTCAGTGTTTTTAATCTCTCTTTCATTCTGTTTTAATAAACCTGTAGATTCGACAAGTTTTTCTATGCGTTCGTGAGCGGCTGTTCCAGATCTCATAGATGCAATATTGGCGGCTGGAATATTATCCGTAAACTCAGCACCGTTAAAAGCAAGCCACCAGTATCTTGCACATGTCCCATGACCATATCCAATTGTGCTGGGAGCAAAAGATGTTTTTCTTTTAAACTCTTTATTTGTATTAGATTCTTGATATGCAGAGTTAAGCATCTTTATAAATTTTCGTGCATTTAATTTGGTATTCTTAGGTTTAGTCATCAGTGATGATAATAGATTCTTTGTCATATTAACCTAAATTATATCTTACGATGTACTTCAAACTGTCTACTAATTTGTCTAGGGCATCCTTTGTTGAATAGTAGATATTCTTTTTAATGTTATTTGGAGATCCAGTAGGGCCTTTAGCCGCCGTCGAATACCATGCTGCAAGAATTCCAAACTTAGCAGATAAAGCCTGAAGTTTTGCAATTAAAGTGAGTGCCTGGACAGGAGGAATATCTGGCTTTGAAATAATTTTTACAATAGCAGCCATCGCCTCATCAAGACCGTCATCGCTGACAAAATCATGAATGTCAGCGAACTCCGACACCTGATTAATAAGATCAATTGTATTTTCCATCTATCTCCTCCAATAATTCTTCTAGCACTTCCCATTCAATAATGGCGAGTCTAGTCCTTCTGCCGCCGCTGCCTAAGACAGCCTGAAGCAAAGGGTTCTTTGTGTTGTCTGTCTTAAGACAGTCAGTAACAATCTTGGCCCACATATCCTGGCTTAATGATATTGACTTGGCATATTCTTTTACATCTACTACAAACCTGTCTATGTTTCCATCGGCTTTTTGATATTGACCGCGACCACTATTTTTATGAGCCTTTGCACCCATTCGTTTTAATTCTGCACGCTCACTCATATGCTAGCCTAGCACCACCTTCATGTCCATTAGGACATGTCCAGTAAACTTTTTTATTCTCTGAGTCATACTTTCCTGTAGTAACAGTCTCAAAGCACCCTGGCTCAGAGCATGTAAATGTACCTTCAATATCTTTAAGGTTGCTAGATTTATTTGGAGAACTAGTAATAAATGTTTTAGGATCGATCATATCTTTTCATACACCAATTTTGTGAGTTCTTCTTGCATATCAAGGTCTTCTCTGACCCTAGCAATAACATTAGCGCGACCTTGGATACGATCACCTAGTACTGTATACCATGCACCGCCGCGTTCAATAACACCTAACATTTCGGCACTATCAACTAGATCAGCAACCTGATCCACGCCTACATGTGATCCCTGGAAATAAAAATCGTACGACCCCGTAATAAATTGTGGACCAGTTTTGTTATAGTCAATAGTCCAATTAACTGGGCGACCAACCTTCTGTTCAATTAACTTATCTCCTACTGCAATTTTATCCTTGATGCTTGAAGCCTCTGCTTCACTTGACCATAGTTTAATAATTGTACTAGAAAAGAACTTTACAGCCATTCCACCTGTGGGAATATGGCTGGCGTGCATGGAGCCAAACTGGTTACGTTGTTGAGAGATAAGGATGAGAAGCGTTTTATCATTAACGTAGTTTAACATTTTGACCGCGTGAGTCATATCCTTTGCCTCTGCTCCAATTTGTTTAGTATCTTGCAACTGCTTTAGTTCAGATCCATCTTTTTCAAAGTAGATTGCTGGCAGTAGTGCAGAGATGGAGTCTACAACAAGGAGATCCACTCCCGACTGGATAAGTTGCGTCCCAATATCAACCATGTCGTTAATTGTTTTTGCGGAGGAGTAAATAAGTTTTGAGGAATCGACTCCAAGTTTTTCAGCCCATTCAGGAGAATATGACTGTTCGGAATCAATCCACGCGCATGTCTTCCCCTCGCTCTGGGCATCTGCAATAAGTTGCAGGCAGAATGAGGACTTTCCAGCACTTTTATTACCCCAGATAAGAACTTGCCGACCATACGCTAACCCTCCTTTTAGAGCAACGTTTAAAGAAAAACTTGGAGTTTTCTGCTTATGTATTTCTACATTAGCGGCGCTTCCTACCATCTTTCTTATTTTTGGATCTAATTTCGATAGAACTTCCTCCATCATCATGTCGCTCATTAAAGTGATTCTCCAATACTTCTGATATTTTTTTTATCTCGTCGTTTCTAGAACGACCTAATGTTAATATTATTTGCTGCATAAGTTCTTCATCGTGTCCACGAATAACAAGAAGTTTTTCTTCATCTGAACCATGCAGAAAGTAAGCGTCCATTATATCACCCACGGGTGCCGTGCAGCCGTGACCTTTTTTTATTTACTTCTGCTTTCGACTTAACTGTTTTATGCAGACTATAAATTACTTCTCCGTTATCTAAAAGACCTTGATACAAATCAAGAACCCTAATAATAATGTCCGCTAATTCTTCTACAACTTGATCATGACCTTTTGATTTTCTAAGAGCCTCTAGTACTTCGGTTGCTTCTGAATGAATCATTGCAATCTGCTTTGCATAGAAGATAAACTTATCTTCTTCTGGTAGAGATCCTAGTGCGTCCCAAAAACCTTTTTCTACTGCTGTTTCATGCAATTTATCTGCTAAATAATCTAAGTTCATCTAATAAATCCTTTAAGTGTTGTAGCGCCAGATGTTGTTTCACCAAATATAGGTTTACAGTGTGACCCTGGCCTCATTTTTGCTAAGGCCTCTCCATACATAGAGGGAAAAATTACAATGGATGTAAGATCTTTTTCATCATTTGCAAGAACAGCGTTCGCCATCTTATCACCCTTTTTAGTTCTTCTTGGCTCCATGTCTACGACAAAATATTCATCTGGCCCAAGAGTCATAGTTTTTGCCTTTAAGAATTGTACAAATGAATTGCTAGTAGAGTCAAGGGAATCTGGGGGAAGGTACGAAAGAATTCTATTATCTGATATTAACAGGATGTACATTTTTCCAGGCTCAATTGTTGTATCTTGATTATGGAATACCCCCACGCTGCCTGTCTTATCGACTATTTCTACTCTACTCCACCCCTCCCCTCGCTTAATAGATTTGACCATACCCATAACAATGAAGGCACCATTTTCATCATATTCTTCTAGAGGTCTAAAGTATGATTCTACCCAACGAGGAATATTAGTAACAAACTCTGGAATATTTAAGAATTCATACAGGCTTTCTCTTTCGTTTCCAGTCCTTGGATTATCCTCAAATGCTGCAGCACCAATTCTATTAAGTGCATCAACGGCGCGACTATTAATACCAGAACCTTTTTTACTAGTGAATTCAATAAACTCTTTATATGAACTAAACGGGCGTCCAGCAAGAATCTTTTTAGAAATCCCAGCAGATAAGTATTTAATATTACCAAGCCCAAATCTAATGGCATCACCCTCAAGTGTGAAGTCTTCTCCAGACTCATTGATGTGTGGCAGGCGAATCTTAATATTCATTCTCTTGGCTTCAATAAGGTAGTCGGTTCTTTTATCCTTATCTAATTCATTCTTAAGCAAGGAATACATAAACTCTATTGGGTAGTATCTCTTAAGCCAAGCCGTCCAATAAGATAGCGTAGAGTAGGCCACAGCATGACTCTTATTAAAGGAGTATCCAGCATGGGCCTCAAAAGTATGCCAGAGTTTTTCGGCGGCGTCCTTAGAAATGTGTCGTGAAGCGCCAGAAACAAATTGATCCTTGAACTGGTCGAATTCTTTTGCATCTTTCTTCTTTCCAATAATCTTACGAACTTTGTCTGCCTCTGCCATTGTCATCCCGCCCAAGTGAACGCAGGCCTGCATGACTTGCTCTTGATAAAGGATACACCCATAAGTATCTTCTGTGAACTCTTTAATAATTGGATGAATATAAGATACCGCCTGACGCCCCTTCTTTCTTTTAATATAATCTGCACCAATAGTATTCATAGCGCCTGGACGTACAAGAGCGTTTGAAGCGGAAAGTTCATTAAGATTACTTACCCCCATTTTTATAATGAGGTTAGTGTAAGGAGTTGCTTCTGCCTGGAATACACCTTTAGTAAATCCAGCAGAAAGATCAGCATAAACTTCTGAATCATCCATCGGAATATCTTTTAGATTAATCTCAATACTTTTACGCTCCTTCACGCTTTCCAAGGTATCTTTTACAACAGTAAGAGTCTTGAGTCCAAGAGCATCGATCTTAATCAATCCAATATCTGCTGCCTGCTCCATGTCTACTGCGACAACAGAAATTCTATTATCGCTATGAGAATCTTTACGAGTTTCAATAGGGGCGTACTTAGAGATATCATCCTTAGAGGTTACAATTCCTGCCGCGTGTAACCCTGTCCCACGAATACGACCGCGCAGCCTGTCAGCATATTCAACAACTTCTGGATAGCGTGAGCGGAAGTCTGAGGCGGTAGAACTACGCATGAATTCTTCCCAGGTTTCAACACCCTTTAGCGCTTTATTTACCTCTGTAAGAGGGATTCCAAAGGCTCTGGCAACATCTCTAACAACGCCCTTATCCCTAAAGGTATTAAATGTAGCGATAGCAGCGACATGCTGATACTCAGAAATAAGGTAATCTTTTACCTCTGTTCGACGGCGGTCTTCATAGTCTGTGTCAATATCAGGAAAGTCATTTCTTTCTGGATTAATAAATCGAAAGAATAGCAGTCCATGCTCAATAGGATCAACATCAGTAATTCCCAGAGCGTAGCAGATTAGACTACCCGCTGCTGATCCACGACCAGGGCCTACAAGGATGCCATTATTCTTAGCCCAACTAATCATATTTGCTACAACAAGAAAGTATGATGCAAAGTTTTTCTCTTTAATAATTTGTAATTCTTCCTTGACACGATCAAGATATTCTAATTCAATAAGTTCTTTTTCGCGGAGCCCATCCATGACTCTCTTCTTTAGTTCCTCGTCAGGATCTTTATGCTTAACAGGAAGTAGATCAAGGTTCTCTTTAATATCATAGCCACTGATCTTATCTGATATTTCTAGGCTATGCTCATAGATATCCTCACGCTCAATACCTTGAGCGACCATACGGTCTTTAACATCCTGATATCCCATGAGCCAAATATCTAGATCCTTAAATGACATTTGCCTGTCACCATATAGATAGTCTAGTCTCTCCATAAGATCTTTAATCTTACGACTCTTGTTAAAGTCTGCTTCCTTGAGAACATTAGGATGAGTCCCAAGGATTAGCATGATCTCTTCCGCCACCCGATCTTTTGGAGAGGCAAAGTGACAATCTAGGGTTACCACGGATTTAATGCCCATAGAGTCTGCAAGATCTAACAAATTGTGGTTCAAATCGGCGGGATTATGAGGCTGAATTTCCATGTAAAAATCATCGCCAAACACATCCTTAAACCATCCAGCGTATTGTTGAGCAGCAGTAGGGTTATTGTTCTCAAATGCCTTAGCAATAATACTATTCATGCAACCCGATAGAATAACTAAACCGTTTTTATTAGACTCAAGCATGTCAAAGTCGGTGCGTGGCTTGACAAAGAATCCTTCTTCCCAGGCATTCCTAGAAATGAGATTAAGATTGTCTAGCCCCGTATCATTTTTTGCTAAAACAATGAGGTGATTATAGATTTGATCATCTGGCGTGCGTTCTTTCCTAGACCTTTTATCTAGTCGATCAGTAGTGAAATACGCCTCTAGGCCAAGAATAGGCTTAATGTTATTGTCGCGGCCTGCCTTTATCATATCCCTGTGACCACTCAATGTCCCGTGATCTGTGATACTTAGGCTACTCATGCCTACTTCTGATGCACGCCTTACTAGTTCTTCTGGAGAAGAATATCCGTCTAGAAGAGAATAGTATGAGTGTGAATGATGATTATGAAACACGGTCCTCCAATAAATGAGTAAGCAGTAGGAGTATATCCTACTGCTACCCAACGATCAAGATTTTATTACCAATCGACATTAGTGCTAGAAGAGGTGTCAACATCTACACCCATGTAGAATGCTTCCTGGTCTGGATAGGAAACGTTACGAACAGCAACCTTCTCTAGTTCAAATGGCTCTACGTTCTTCCACTCAAACTTATCAGTGTCCGTAGCGAGAGGAATTAGCGTGTAACTTGTCTGAGTGCCTGTGCCACTGCGCTTAAGACGCCACTGAAGATTAGAGATTGATCCTGTATCTCCAGCATATTCAATTAGCATGTTTGTGGCGGGTGACTTCTGACCTACGCCCTGTGACCATACAGCAACATACTGCTCAGTACCGTCATCAACTAATACGTTGGTGTAGAAACGCAGGCGAGCCTTCCAGCCAGCCTTGGGGTCCTTACGATGCATCTCGCATCCAAAGCAACGGCCCTCATCATCCAGGCTGCAAAGACCCTTACGACGGTAATCTCTAGGATTAGTATGTTCTGCGACAACGATGGCAAGGCCACGATCTTTATCATAACTTGGGGAATCGGGATCAAGTTCGTTAACAAAGCGGATCTTCACGCTCTGACCATCTTCCAACTTGAGCCACCGTGCGCGGGTGCCTTCCTCTGCCTGAGGACGCTCCATCTTACTCTTAATATTCTTTAGACCTGTAATAACTGACATGATAGTTCTCCTAAAAAGTATTTGACCCTATACATGGGCCGATATAAACATTATAGCGCTAATATTAAACTATTTCCAGCATTTCTAAACATATTTTTGATCTCATCGTCATTAAGATCACCCACATCTTTACCAGTCTTTAGATTAATTACTTCTACTGACTTGTTTTTGATATTAGTGGTGATCTTATCAATCATCTTTACTCCAGCGTCATCATTGTCTGGACAGATAATGATACTGGTTGCGTACTTCTGAAGCAAGGAAATTTGGTATCTACTTACCGTTGCTCCTAACGTAGCCACCGCCTTTAATCCCACTTGATGCAATCTAATTGCATCGAACGACGACTCTACAACGATTATACTTCCTCGCTTAGATTTGTTAAGATTAAACAAAGCCTTGCTCTTAGGAAGACCTGTACTATTTTTAAATGCTTTTCCTTCTACCGACCTACCAACAAATCCTAGGCACTTGTTAAATTCATCAAAAACTGGGACAGTTACCATATCCTGCTTAGGAGAGTAACCTAATAAAAACTCTTCTATAGACGAGTCGTTAATATTCCTGCCTAGAAAATACTCTTTTGCACGACTATTAGATTTTAAATCATCATGCAGACGACGAATAAGATCCATGTCAAACTCTGGTGTATCCAGCGGCCTATCAATTTGTTCATCTATAACCCGCTTAATGTCAACGTCATCTTTCTTAGAATTAATCAGGCGAGTGGCTTCAAAGTAATTTCTATTGGTAACACTCATGACCATATCTACTAGTGAACCTGACTCACCACATGAGAAACAAATAAACATTCCATTGGATTTATCAATCTCACATGCGGGAGTATGAACGTTATAGTGAAATGGGCAAAACAGAAGGAAGTGAGTATCAATCTCTCCGCCTATCTTAATGTCGGCAGACCTAAGAATAGACTCTATCTGTCCTTCTGTGTAAAATTCATTGGTATAAGATTGTTTCCGCTTACTGCTAGATAGCATTGTGCCTTAGCCTTTCCAACGTATACTCCATAGATAGTCAACAGGAACGTATAGTTCTCATCCTTATATTCTAGGCTAAAGGCTGGATCTACGTCAAGATGCGGGACATAACCATTTGATCTCATCATGTCGATAAGAATGTTTTCATATCTCTCACGAATTTGTGGAATGACAGCATCATCTTCGATCATTCCATCGATATGAAATTCTTTTATTCTTTTATGTCCTACATACTCCACATGTCTATTATACTGTAGTTAACTATTCAATTGGATCAATAATTTCTTTAAAGATTCCTCTATCTAAATCTATGTCTAAGTAGAACGCCCCCATGTATCCACTACGATTTTTTCGTAGCACCGCTTCTAGAACAGTGGAGTTAGCCTTACGACCCATGCCCAAGACCCAATCACTATCATATGCAATTTGTCGTGACCATGCAACCTGTCCAAGTTGTGGTACAGATTCTAGATCTGTTGCATCATCTGGTGTAGCAGAAGCAATAGCAATGATAGGAAGTTTTTGAGAGATTGCCAAGAGTTTTAATTCTCTTGATAGATTTTTAATCTTCACCGTTTCATTGTTCGATGTACCTGAGTTATCATTCATCAACTGTAGGTAATCAACAATAACTATATCTGGACGGTACTGATCAATCTTAGATGTAATAACATTAGGAGTCATCTCTGCGCCAGTATCATTAGAGATAATTTTAAACGGAGGACGACCTTCTAGAGTCTTCTCCGCCCAAAGCCTAAACTCATTATCACTTACTCTGCCAGCACTCAAAGCCCTGTGACTAAAAAATCCATCACCAATGATTGCAAAGATTCTATTACGAACTTCAGTCTCAGTCATCTCAAGACTCACAATCATGGGCTTATACCCATGCTTCCATGCCTGTACAGCAAAATAAAGGGCTAGCCATGACTTTCCAATTCCAGGATAGGCCATCAAAATTCCAAGTTGACCCTTAGCAATACCCATAGGTAGGCACACATCGAACGAGGTAATGCCTGTTTTGATGCCCACCTCTCCATTCTCTGCCGACTTTCTGGTCTGCTCAAAATAAGATAGAGCGCTATCAACATCTGTTACATCAAGGTCTCTTACTTTCGCCCCCAAGCGAGACATGACAGTAATATCTTTAGACAATTCTTTTAGCGCATTACCAGATTCATTATTATTTACTAAATTGGCTGCGCGGCGCAAAGAGTTGCTTAAAGACTCATGAAGGTATGCCTGACGTAATCTATCAACATGATAAATTGTAGGACCAGACTGTACTGGCTCAAAGTCTTTGAATCTTGTTACAAGCAATTCGGAGTCGGGAATTTGACGGGTCTGATCGTAATAGTCCTTGATAAAGCCCCATACATCTGCACAGTCTTTAATTAACTCATCAGCGTTATTGTCAAACAGCACATGGATATCTTTATTCTTACAGACTGAAGAGATTACCTCTACTTCTTCAGTGTATGCCATTTAAATACTCCGCTCGTAATTTTTGAGTCTGCTCTCTCGCTGCTGATCTTATCCTATCATCTTTTTCCGCAGCCAGTCTAGAATTATGTATGGTGGAAAAATTATTATAGAACCAAGGTAGCGGGTGCATATCTTTAGATAGTTTAAAATAAAACTCTAGCGTATATCCTACAGCCTCCACGCCAAAATCTTCAATAAGGGATAGCATCCCCCACTTTTCCTTATATTTATTAATTACTGGAGCGGTGCCGTACTTACTACGGTACAGCCCAATATATTCTGATAGTAAAGCGTAGGAATGCTTATCGTTTTTACTTGCTGCCACTTAAATCAGCCTCAATCTCCTGCACGCGCTGAATGAGTTGTTCTTCTACAAAATCGTATACACGATCCATAGCCTGAGATACATTTTCTCCCTGTCTGACGTTATCTTCAACGCCTACATCGACATGGATGTTCTCATAATTACCGAGATTTCGTACGAACTTCAATCCCACTTTCACCCTCGTCGGGTTCATTTCCTGGGTCATCTACTGTCTCCAATGCTGCAAATCCAAAATGATGATTCTTCTCATCATCTTGTTCTCCACCTAAATATCTTGCCAAGTCATACCATGCTTTAGCAACTTTAAGTAATCCCTCAGAGTCGGCGGTAGCCTGCGCTATATTTCCTGCTCTCATAAGATTAATAGAACAGGCTAGCAATGCGCTCTCTGTACTAATAGTTTCACCAATAAAGTCTACTAATAAATCTTCTTCAGTTTTCTTTTTAACCACTAAAATTCCACCGTCCTCCATACAGGAATATATTCGCCCTTGTCATTTTGAACGTACAAAACATCTCTGCGCCCTAGTCTAGCATCTACTTCCTCTTTTGTCACGGTTCTATGCAAAGGAGTTATAGAGCCATCTTTACGGGGCCGTCCATAATGAACATTAGCAAAATAATCTTGTATGTCTAAAATATCGTTTTCATTAAAATAAAATTTACCATTTGGACCAGACTGTTGTGGCCTTTTAATATTTCCTTCTGTTATAGCAATTCTAATTCTTTCGGGATGACGGCTTACCATTTTTGCAACTTCATTAATTAGATATGCTTTTTGAGCATGTTTCTTCATGCTTTTATACGGATATCTCACCATCTTATCTTGTATAAAATTCCACGTTGTTGCTACATCAGCAGGGACATTTATATGAATGACATGATGCAACTCGCCATTAATAAACAATTTTCGGCGGCGTTTGGGGGTTTTTAATACCCCATATCTCTTCCCGTCAGATACAGAGTCTCTTTCTTCATTATCCATTTACCAAAGCCTCCATACTTTTCAGGGTGCCGCAAAGACCATCTTTTCCCACACCGTAGACAGTATAACTCAACATGTATTTCTGAGCCCAATGTTCTATCTACCATGACTTTGCCGTCACATTTTTTACATAACATTATGCTGTAAATACTTTCCCGTCAACAACGCAGGTATAATCATGAATTTGAATAAGTTGAATATAGGGGTAGTCATTGACAACATGTGCTACTGCAAATCCTGCCTGCCAATTTTTTTGAATTGAATAATCCATAGCATCTTCATCACAAAGATGACCAATTTCAAAGCCTCTTAACTCCTGGCCTGTAAGATTATATGTCTGGAAATATGCACCCATTCTATGAGAATGTCCACGGACTAAAGAAACGCCCCAGTTATTCACATCATTACGAACAGATTCTCCTGCGTGCTTAGAAATAGATTCCCCGTGATGGGCATAGATATCGCCAAACCTTTTTACAGGAGGATCTTGATAAAGATGCCACTCAAATCCTACCTTAGAATACTCATAAAGAGAGTCTGGGGTCACAACATCTAGAAATGCTGGAGCCTTCTTTGCAAGATAGTCGCCGTGGCGAGTCCAGCCATGATTCCCATCATGAAAATGGCAGTCAGCCTTCGGGACGATAGCCCGTATGTCTTTAAGGAATTTCTTTGTTCCATCGACTCCTCCATCATTAATTGATACTGACATTTCTAGGGGCTTATCTCCTGCCCAACGACTAGTAGAGTCAGCATCGTCAATATCGCCCAACAAGTCTACTGCATCAGGCTTCCACCATTTCATCACCTTAAGAAATAGTTCGACCTTCCTGGGGTCATGTCGTGGAAAATGTACATCTGAAACCATCATCCATTTAAGATCGTTTGTCATTATTAGCCTTTCGTCGGCATAAGCGTGAGCAATAATCCCATAGATGTTCTGTAATCACAGGGACAGTATAAATCCTATCACACCAGCCACAGATTTTGTCAACCTTTATGGCCTTGCAATTGGAACTACATTTTACTCTGGTCTTCATTATGGAAGGATACCCATAAAATTCAACGCCGCAATTCTTACAGTTCTTTTTAATCCATGAAGAATGTAGTTTATACATAGATACAGTCTTCATGCCATGCGCTTTGTCATGCTCGCGGCGGTGGCACACAAAAAGATTTTTTAACCTGTTATCCGTTTTTATTCCATTGATATGATGAACAGACTCATAACTTTTTAATGGTCGCTCAAGATACTCTTCCATGATAATAATATGTTCATAATACATATTATTAATTGATTTTGGATGTTTTGACGGTATTAAATTGTAGCCAGACATTAACTACTTACTCTAGGTCCAGCCCCGATTGCAATATAGTGTAATTCTAGTGAAATATTTTGCTTTACTTGTTTAAGAATTTGCACTCTTGCTTCAAAGCCCGTAGTAGTAATATTAGTAATAGTAACGTTAGCCATTTGAGCCCCTCCGCCACTTTTACCAAATGCTCTATCTACAATGGAAGCAACCACTACAATATTGTCTTTACTGAAGTTACCGCCTCTTTTAAATTTAACATCTAGGTTGACAGTAATATCTTTAGCCTTAATGTCAAACTGGTGTACGTCAGATACTACCTTGACAGTATCTTGTTCTGACATGCCAAGGCTAGGACCATATACCTCGACATTCTGACCGAAATCCTCTGGAACATCTTTGATTTTATTAACCTCAGATATAATCTGATTTAATAATTCATATGTCAGCGGCTGACCGTCAGAGATGCCATTAACTCTCGCCATCTAGTTTGGCCTCTAATTCAATAATCTTCTTGTCGCGTGCCTGAATTTGCTCGGTTGCCTGAGCCTTCAGTACGGCTAGTTTAGTTTCATAGTCGCTGGTCATCTGACCGATGCGCTGCTGAAGTTCTTGTACAATAAGTTCTAGTGTCTGTGACATTTATTCTCCTTGTTTATATTACTGCTCTATATAGGATATAGAAAATCCGCAGAAATCTAAGTATACATTAAAAATAGGTATAGGTAAAGAGTTTTTATGTGGTTCGTTATACCTACAACTTCTAAATTTCTGGAGTATTTTCATAGGATTCTCTAAGAATAATATCTTCAGCCTGGTAGTCCTCTTTAAATTTTTTAAGAAATTCTTCTACTACGTCATTTCTTTCTTGTATAAAAGAGTGAAGAACTCTTACACCATCTTTCGCTAAATAAGTTCTTAGCCATATTCCAAGAGAATAACCTATTTTACTTCCGCGATATTGATCATTTACCCAAAGAAATTTTATTTCTCCAGTTTTTTGCCATGTAATTATAGCAACACAGTCTGGGTGATATTTTTTATTTGATCTGATAATGGTTCCCTCTTCGTGCTGATTATCATTTAATAATTCAGCCGTAATATCAAAGGCCAGGGGGTCCTCTGGAAATATGTTTATCCAGCATCCAGAAAAATCTGAAGGCCATCCGTTAATCATAGTTTCTTCAACGACTATTTCATTTACTATCGCTGGATTTGGAATTTCATTCATTCATGTTCCTTAAGTTTTAATAATAAAGTTTACCACAATATATGGAGGTTGGTTGTTTATGCTATCAGTTGCGCCTCTACTGGTAACATTTCCAGTTGCCCCTGAAATGGCTAAACTTCCCGCGCCGTGCGTATGTGATGCGTGGGCATTAATTGTTATTGTATGCTGATGGCTTCCAGCGCTATCTGCAGCAAGAGTTCCTGCACCGTGCTGATGGGAAGGTTCAGAACTTGTTGCTGTTCCAGTAGTACGGTTGGGAACAACGTTTAGATTGCCCGTTCCGCTTCTGCCCGTGACTGCAGAATCTGGAGCAGTATATGTGTGACTGTGACCACCGCCTGAACCTACTTGCCCACTTATAGTATGGCTGTGAGCGCCTTTAGAGTCAATCGTGCCAGAGTGAGTTAATTCTCCAGAACCACCACTAGTACCAGAGATAGCAAGAGTACCGACATTATGAGTATGTTGTGGAATTTGTTCTAATGTTAATGTATGTGTTGCCACACCACCTGTATTTCCAGGAGTATTCCCGCCGCGAGCAAATGCTGGAGTTCCGCCAGGGCCACCAGTAATAAAGTTGGGAACATTAAATGTTGTAGATCCATTGCCATTTCCATAAGAACTTCCCAGTACAGCCCATAAAGCAGAGTATGTGCTTCTTGATACAGCGGCACCATCGCAAAGAAGCCATCCCGTGGGTGCGCTGCTTCCACCATACATAACAATTGTTCCAGTTGGACTAGATGCTCCACTAGGAAGATTGGTAAGTCCTGACCCATCTCCTACAAAAGTTCCGTTTACATTTCCTGTAAAAGTAACTGGGCCAGTAATATTAAAACCATTAGTTGCGTCCATTCGTATAGAATATAGTGTATTTGTAGAATTATTTGAGGTGCTGGTTAACTCTATTGTTTTAAACCCATATGCCAGAAACTTAGAATTATTAACATTAGTTAGGTTGGAAAACCAATGAAGGTCTGACCCATATAAAATTTCTCTCTCTACTCCAGAAACGTCAAAACTTTTAGATATTAGTTTTATAGAAGACGGTAGAGAGGTAACTCCTAAATCCAGTGTCCCCGCATAGATTTCTACCCCCATGCTTTCCCCACTAAATCCAACCAGTGGGTTTTTATAATTTGAGGCACCAATAAATGCTGGAATTACTTCTCTTGACCAACCAGTTTCAAATTGAAGTTTGTGTCTTTGATCATTCGTATCTTGAATTTTAATTCTAGATGCAGAGTTTGATGAATATGATAATAGATTTCTTACAGTTAAAGTGTCTACATTAATTCTAGCAGAATCTAATGTTCCGCTTGTAATACTATTTGCAGATAACGTTCCAGCAAATGTTCCTTCTGCTGCATTTAATTGACCGCTAAATGTTGCATTTCCACTAGCGTCTATTCTAAATTGTCTCCCAGTAATTGCACCAGTATTAAGATTAAAGTTTGTTCCAGTAGTAGAAAATGCTGATCCGTCTGCTACGCCAGAATATCCAGTTGATTGTAATATGCCGCCAACAAATGAACCACTAGAAATAATACCGCCAGTTATACTAGACGATTGCAGCCAGCCAGAAAAACTTCCACTTGTAGCAATAATTGCGCCAGTAACAAATAAATTTGAACCATCAAATCTTAAAGACCCATTTGCTCCTGCTAAACGCAGTTTACCTAAATCATCTAGATAAAACCCATTATTGCTAGTAGATGTTGTATCGACTCCATTTAATACTGTATATATTGCCGCCGCTTGACCACCAGTTTTATCTCCACGAATAGTTATATTATATGCATTAGCATCTCTAGTTCCAAAAATCATATTAGACATTTGCCCAGAACCAGTTATTCCAGTATTAATTAAAGTAAAACCAGCAATTGTTGGAGATCCAGTTATAGGTATGCTAAAAATATTTATATTTCCGCTGTCAAAACCAAAAAGACCACTAGATGAAACTATTACTCTTTGCCCAGTTGTAGGATTTGCCCCTGCATAAAGGTTGCCATCTCCAACTATTCCAACCGATCCAATAAATTTTCCAGATTGAGCAGTTATATCTCCAGAAATAGAGGCAGAGTTTGCCCTAAGATCTCCAGAGGTACTAACATAAAACTGTGAGGCGCTTCCTAGTGCTAAACCACCCGTTGTAGATACTGCGAAATTGGTAGCGTTAAGAGAGTTTGATGAAAGATTAAACCCTCCAATATTTCCAGAATTTGCTGTAATATTTCCAACTATGGATGCAGAGGTAGCAACCAAATTACCCAGTGTATCTACTTTAAACTGAGATGTTGACCCTAAGGATATTCCTGAGGCAGTAGACATAGTAAATCCAGCAATTGATATTTGACTTGCACTAAGATTAAATCCACCCACAGTACCAGATGCTGTTTGAACAACACCTTTAAAGTGTGCCCCTCCATTACTATCTATTTTAAAGTTAGGTGCAGTAATAGAACCATCATCAAGATTTATAAGCATTCCAGATGCTGAAAATGCACTCGCTGTTCCTGGGCCACTATAGCCTTGAGATTTAATTTTTCCAGTTGCTATATTCCCACCAGTTATAGTTGTATTATTACTGATAATATCTTGAGCAGCAGATCCAGAAACAATAAAGTTCCCTGAAACTGTAAGCGGGGCAT
>Ga0222712_10000423_pt1 | contig 56328 bp, 76 predicted proteins | sample C33_657DmetaG_FD_165043 | JGI IMG/M metagenome (GOLD analysis project Ga0222712, IMG submission 165043) | Estuarine water microbial communities from San Francisco Bay, California, United States - C33_657D | ecosystem: Environmental > Aquatic > Marine > Unclassified | place: USA: California... | reverse complement strand
CTTGGCTCTGGTATTGCTGGATTGTTTGCAACGCCAACGGGTGGTGGCGCAAGCACAATCACAAACATCGGCGACTGGCTGAGCAAGACGTTTGGAAGTAGCGGTGGCACATCTTCAGGCGACGCGCTAAGTGGCTTGGGTGGCTTAAGCCCTAATGATTAAGGAATAAATCATGGTTACCAAAGTTGACGGAATTCCAGTATCGGGTGCATTACCTCCTGCTCCAAGCGGGTTTGGAGCGGCTGACCCTGAGGCGCAGCAAAAATTTAACGATGCGATTGCAAAAGTATTGTCTACGATTGAGAAACCTCGTGATATTCCTTGGTTCAAGATATCGCAAGCATTAGCTGAACCCGGTCGCACTGGTCATTGGAGCGAAGGCTTTGGTCGCGCAATGGGTGTTCTTGGCAAAGAGCAAGAGGCTGAAGAGGCTCGTGCGTTGCCAGTTGCTCAGATGCGTGCGCAGTTAGCTGGGCAGCAGCTTGAAGTTGGTAACAAACAAAGAGCTTTTGGGATGCTTGCTAACATGATGGGATTCCCTGATGCACAAACAGCCGCCAAAGCTTTGCAAACAGGCAATGGACTTTTTGGGCTTGGATCAAAATTTACACCAGATGCTTACGCTGCAATGGCAATGGTTGATCCAAAAATTGCTGATGTTGTAAAGAACGCCGCTGGTATGGATGTAGAGCGCTACAAGGCTATGATTGAAGCCACCAAGATGAACATGACCATTGCTCAAATGTATGATCAATTTGGAAAGGATGTCACAGATCGCTTTATGAGATTACAGGGAGGCATGACTCCCGGACAAGGCGGACCATCAGCGCAAACAGTACAACCTCCTGCTGGGCAACCACGCGCTACTGGTAAGCCTCCTGCTGCTGCAGAGACTCCTCAAGATGATGTCACTACCAGCCCGTATGTAGTTCGTGATGCAGACGGTAATGTCATTGACATTAAAGCTCAACCAGACCCAGATACAAATAAGCCAGTTGTAATTCAGGGTCAGCCAATAACTCGTCCAAGTTCTGATGCATCTGCACCAAAAACAGACGCTGTTCAGGCTGGAGTTGTACAGATAGCACCGAATAAATATAGGCTGTTGCCCAGTAATAGGGAAATTGTTGTTCCAGAAAATTATGGACCTAAGGACATTAGAGATTTTATTGCCAAGGAACTGCAAGTAGATCAGGAAATTTTCAAGAAAGCTGAGGAATTAGCTCTTCAGAAACAAGCTGAAGCATCGTCAAAACGAGGTGAATCGTTTCAGAAAAAGTATGACACTGTGGCTGGATTTGATTACAACACTGTTCAAACCAACGAGCTGAAAAATCGTGAATTGATTCAGCTAGTGAAAGATCATCAAGATGTCGTTGGTCAACTTGTTCATCAGGGTCCAATCTACGCTTTGCTTCAGGCTGCAGAGTCTGGGATAACAACTCCAATGGGATCATTGTCAGTCCCAGTTACTGAAGCAATGAACAAAATAACCCTTAATCCAGAAAAGCAAGCTGTTGCGCGAAATATCATACAGCTCATGTCTGATCTTAATCAGTCGATTATGCGAGCCGGTAAAGACATTTACGGACCGCAAATCTCCGCATACGATGCGCAAGAGATGGCTAAGCCCGGATTTAAGTCAACAGACCCGATGTCGTTTATTGTGTACTTGGCAAGCAAAAACCTTATTACTAATAAATACATGGGCGAGATGGCTGAAGCGCAACAAGATTATTTTGACAAAAATCCAAAAGCATCGACCTCGTCTTTCTTTAGCAGCAAAAACAAATCATACACAGACATTGTTGACCGCTATGGCGCAACGATGCGCGATTTGGTTGCAAACTCTCCATACAGGAAAAAATAGGACTGATCATGGATAACAAAGAGAAACCCAAGTCAGAGCTTGCCAACATTCTCCCTGAGTTTGTAGACAAGTCTGGTAATTTTTCGCTTCCTACATCAGGTTCTTTTTCGCCTGAACCAAACCAATCCGATAGGAGCGGAAATGTAGAGGTCAGTTGGTATGAAGACCCTGCTGCAAAAGCCGCAATTGTTGGCGGTGGCGCGGCGGCTGGATACCTTGGAAGCAAATTGCTTCCGCCGATTACATCTGATGTAAAGGCGGAGCGTAAGCTTTCTAGTTTGCTTGGTCAGCAAGGTGTTATTGGTCAGCAATTGGAAACTGCCAGAGCGCCTGTTGTAGCTGCTCAAACGGCTGCAGAAGCCGCTCAAATGGAGCTTAACCGTAATCGTATGCTCATGGAGGCGGTTACCAAGAGAGCGATGGATTTAGGCGTTGACCCAAGAGATTTTGTTAAAAGTCCAGAGCTATTTGAAAAGGCTATGGCTCCGCAAGCCGGTTATGGAGCAAAGAACTGGTTTAAGTCGGAATACGGCAATGTTAATCCGCTTGTGGAAAACAAATTGGTTGGCAAGGGCGGAGCAAAAGAAGCTGTTGGAAGTTTCATGGCAACTGAACCAAAGGCGCAGCAGGTGGTTGGTCGCACCGTTCAAGACCCTAGCGGACTATTTCGCACGGCGGGTACTGGACCTGAATCAACACGAGCTGGTCTAATGGTTGGAAATATTGATAAAACATTGCAAGAGGCTATCATTGCTGCAGAACGAGCAAAAGAGGCAGAGGCTGCAGCTCAGGCTCGCGTTAGCCCGAAGCTGCAATCCGATGCAGATAGGCTAGAGCGTCAAGTCGCTGGTCAGCGAGCTGATATGTTGGCGGCTGAGGCAAAAGGTGCTGGTGTAATGGACAGGATGGCAAAAATGCTGTCTGGCCCAAAGACTAGCGCAGGTCTAGGTGCTTTATCCGCATACCATTTATCACCAGCGTACAGAGAGCTAATGGAAGGTGATTACAAAAATGCCCTTTTGCACGGATTAGAGGGTGTTAGCGGTGCTTTAATGTTAGCCCCACACCCACTTGTCAAGGCTGCTGGTGTCGCTGCTGCCGCCCCAGCATTTGCTTACGAGTACGGTCCTTTGGCGTGGTCAGCTTTTCAGAAGCTGTTTAATCCATCAGGACAAAAGAAATAATTTCCTTGAGACCGTTCAGGGTCTTTTCGCCCGCCTAACCAGCGGGCTTTTTTTATGCGTTGCCAAGCGTGTGATTGATCAGTAAGTCCATCTGCAGGGCGAAGTCGTGGTGATCCTGATCGCACTGCTCATACCCGTCACGGTATGCCACCTCAAGCATCTTTGCACGCACAGACAGTGGACTTCTGTCCCCGTTGTCGTACATTTCAGCTTGTAGCTCGATGGCATCCCAATCAAGTTCAAGCTCGTCTATTGACTCCTGTCTGTCCATTTGCGCCAATCCTCCAGTGCTTTGGCTACCTCGGTATTGAGGGTGCGAACAAATTTAACGCATGTTTCACGCTCTTCGGTAGTTGCCTCTTGACGAGCCACCGCCTCAAGTTTACGCCCAAACTCCAGAAGGTCAACATCATCGGCATACAGCCCGTCGGGGTCTTTGTTGTGACATTCCAAGAATAGCTCTTTGATTTTTGCATCTGTGATCATCATTTGTGTCCTGTTTTAGCTTGCCAAAAGTGTAAAAGGTGGGTGAACATTGTCCATCCCTTCTGAAGTTCCTCTTCCGTCCATTCGTAGACGACTGCGAGACCCGGTACGGAGCGTGAGACGAATATGTTCGCACAGACCGCATTGGGTATTCCTAGCCCAACACGGTAGGCTGCGAGCTGCATCAGATGCTCGTCGTATCCCACTACATCGTCCTCGTTCTCAAAGTCCTTCGTCTTGATATCAACAACGATCCCACCAGCGTTCAGGGAGTGGAGGTCGCACTTCCCCCCAAAGCCCATGTCGTGGCTGAATGCACGCTCAGCGATCCAATCTTGCTGACCGTACTTGTCGTAGAGCTTTGCCGCAGTCACTGCAGTATGTTTGGGGTAATTGCCGTAGCCCTTACCCTCAAAGAAGCCCTGAATGGACTCGTGGATTTCCGTTCCCTTGTCGGCGGCTGCCTTGCCCTCCTCTTTCGAGTCACGGATGATGCGCTTGATGTAATCATTTTCGTCCTCATCAACGCCACGGGGGAGGGTGAGGGCTGCCATGAGTACCTGTTGCTGCATCCAAGCGATCAGGGCGGGCTTAGCCGCCATTCCAAGGATCGTGGTGACCGATGGTACTAGGTTGAGCTTTCGTGCGTCCCGCAGCGTTGTAGTGCGCTGCGAGCCGTCCTTGGCTTCGACTGTGTACATCGGCACACCGTCACGGGTGTACCAGTGGTTGGACTCAGACGCTCTGATTGTTGGTGTTTTCGCCAGCATTTGCTACCCCTTTGTGTCCACGGATTTTCTCTTTTGAGCCACTTGCAAGACGCTCAGCCTTCTTGCGCCAGTAGTATTGCTTTGCATACTCACGCTTTGATGGGTTGGTCTTTTGAATGACAGGCTTCTCTTCCTGAGAAGATTTATCCCTGACAGTGGCTGCGATACCGCTGACCAACAGTTGGCTCAGCCGCTTAGAGAGATTGGCGTTCTCCTCCTTGAGGGTGGCGATTTGCTGTTGAAAGATTTCCGCTTGTATCTGTATCTTGCGATTCAGGTCATTGAGCGTGTCGTGGAAGTATTGTTTCTCGTTGCTTGAAATAAACATGAGGTTTCCTTTTTAATTAACTTTTGTTACTGATTCATAAAAACTTTCGATGTTTTTGCGTTTATCTTCGCGTGCTTTATACCTGCGATGGCATTCAACACACTCACGATAATGACAATCCTTGATCAAAGGTTTTCCGTGCAACCATTTTGGGTAACTTGTTTCTTGGGTTATGCCTGACAATGTGAATTTTTCTATGCACTCATTGAGTGAACAGATTTTTACCATAGTGACAGGGTCTAAAAAAACAACATCAACTTTCAATGGTTTCAATTTTTTCGTAGTCATTTTGCTTTGTCAGCCAAATAGAACTAAAACGGAATATCGTCAGTATCAATCTCGACAGGCACAGCACGGGATGCAGATAATGTGTGTGGGTTGCGTGACTGGAACTCTGGGCTTGCCATGATCAGCTTCTTGACGCCCTCAGAGAGGCTCTCAAATATCTCACCGTCATGATCCTCGATCGAGTACATCGCAGGGGTGTTGTGTGGATCAGGAAGCCCAGCCTTTTTGAGGTGCGCAGGAACAGGCATGATGGCTTGGATGTTTGTGTATTCCTTGCCGTCACGACCTGCGTCACGGGAGACTGACAGCATCGCCCAGACGCCCAGTACATTCTTCAACTCAAAGCCACGCAGCTCTTCTGGCGTGAAGTCACGACCACGCCAAGTCTTCAAATCATTGCGCAGAGCTGACTTCTCTGACAGCGTGAGTGTGTAGCGCTTAGTGATAGACAGTGGCTCTCCCTTCTGTGTCACTGTAGGCTGTCCGTTCTCATCCTCTGACCACACCTCAAACTGAAGCATGATCTTGTGTTGAACCTTTGCCTGACCCATGTATTCCGTCTTCTGGCTTCCGAGGTCTACGATCTTGTAGCAGCGTGCAAGGTGCATCCCTGCTGGTACTGGCTGGTATCCGCCGCCTTCGTTTGCTTTAGCTATTAGTGACATTTTATTTTCCCAATTGGTTGATTAAAGGACGCTGATGTATTCCACATTCAAAACGGATGATGTTCCAATCATCCTCTGTAGCTAGACCCTCAGTGGCTCGTTCTATAGCCTCTTCGAGTTGCTCCATTCTTTCCAGCTCAAGCTGGTGATATTCGTCTTGCCTCATTGTTCCCTCGCCTTGAGCATTGCGTCGGCTACTTGATATGCATATTTAGCCATTGCATAATCGTCATCCCACCTCTCGTGTCGTGTGATTATTTGAGCTGCAAAAAAGTCACGCAGTGTCATGCCGGGGGTCATGTCGTCGTTTCGTACCCAAGTTGGGAATGCTGGTTGTTCAGTGTTCATCAATTTATCCCTTTAAATGACATGGAGGCGATTTCATTGTCCTCGTTCTTGAATGTGTCAATGACCACAAATTTTGCTGCCTCTAGTGCGCCAATAATTTCCAGCGAATCAAGGTCACGGTCATTCGATACTTTTTCTACGACCGCAAGAATTGAGTGAACTAAATATTGATAATTTTTCAAATCTTGTTTCATTTTGCTTCCCTTGTAAGTTGTAGTGCGTTCTCTGATCGAACGACTAATGTTTTGTAGTAGTCCCACTTCGCAATGGTCTCTGGGTCTTTGGACGGTGGTGTCCAGTTGCAGACTCGTTTCCATGTGCGTTGCACACTCGTTGCGGATGCGGGTGCATACGCTTTGTCACCATCTCTCAACATCATTTCTTCGGTCATTTCAACTCTCTCAAAATTATTAACGAAAACAGATTGTACACATGTTAATAAAAAAGTACAATATGATTTTGCAACAAACTTCAGGTGGATTATGACACTCAAAGAATACTTCTCAAAACAGCCACACGGGGCTATGACTGCTGTGGCTAAGCAGCTAGGTGTAACAAGGACATGGTTATCGCTGATAACCAATGGACATGCGGTTCCTAGCCCGATCCTGTGCGTAATGATAGAGCGTTTGACTAAAGGCAAAGTCAAGCGTAAAGTTCTCCGTCCGGACATGTTCGAATAAATCCGTAAACTTCGTAATACTCCGCAATACTCCACATAACTTAACGATTAGGGAAAACCATGAGACTCAGTGATATCAGGATAGATGGCGGCACACAGGCACGAGCAAAGATGAGTGATGAGACGGTGCAATCGTATGCCGATGCACTCAAAGACGGGGTAGAGTTCCCGCCTGTTGTGGCGTTTTATGATGGCAAAGACTACTGGCTTGCAGACGGTTTTAACCGCTATTACGCTTGCCAGATGATTAAGCGCACTGAGATTGATGCTGATGTCAGGCGTGGCAACATTCTTGATGCCAAGCTGTATGCCTGTGGCGCAAATGCCACACACGGTCAGCCACGCACGATTGCAGACAAGCGCAATGCCGTTTTGCTGGTGCTAAATGAGTCGGCATGGAAGGGAATGTCAGAGCGTGAGATAGCTCGGGCGTGTAATGTTTCCCACACTTATGTGCAGATTGTGAAGAAATCACTGGCAACGTTGCCACCCGCAGAACTCGCACCTAAGGCAAAGAAGCAGCTTCCTAAGCAGGAAGAGCCTGAATATGATCCTACAGACGACATGCGTGAGAGCATTGCCGTCCTGAATGAGGAGCTTGAGAAGGCAAGTCGTGCGGCGGCTGCAGGCGTCCTCGCAGAGGGCATGGAAGACGCACAACAGATCATGGAGAGACAGGCAGAGGAGATCAAGACGCTAAAGGCTGAGAACGATGGATTGAAGGCGACCAGAGATACTATGATGGTTGAGATTCGGGAGCTAAAGAAGCAGTGCGCGTACTATCAGAAGAAACTAAAGGGACTTGAAAAATGACATTCAACATCGATGAGAGACTACGGGACTATCAAGTGGAAGGGTTGGAAAATCTGAGAGAGGGAATCAAGCAAGGTCATCGGTCACAACTCCTATACGCCCCTACGGGGGCGGGTAAGACGGAGATTGCGATTGCGCTGATGGAGTACAGCCGTCGCATGGGCAGACGCTCAGCGATGATCATGGATCGTATTGTCCTGTGCAACCAGACATCGACACGGCTTGATTCCTATGGGATTGAGCATGGCGTGTTGCAAGCCAGCCACTGGAGATATCGTCCCTATGAGCAGATTCAAGTGTGTTCGGCGCAGACGCTAGAGAAGCGCAAGAGCTTCCCCGGTCTCGATCTGCTGATCGTGGACGAGGCGCATCAAATCAGGAAGGCTACCAAGAAGTTCATTGATATGCATCCGTCGATCAAGGTGATTGGGTTAAGCGCTACGCCTTTTACGAAAGGGCTTGGCGGTGTGTTCACGAATGTTGTCAATACTGTGACGACCAAGAACCTTGTAGAGACAAAGATGCTCGTGCCGCTGCGTGTGTTTCTTGCCAAAGAGATTGACATGACGGGAGCCAAGAAGATTGCGGGTGAATGGTCGGATGCAGAGGCTACAGAGCGTGGCATTAAGATCACCGGTGATGTAGTCAACGAGTGGATCAAGAAGACGCACGAGGTGTTTGGTCGCCCACGCAAGACGATTGTGTTTGCGGCATCAGTTGCGCATGGCGCTGATCTGGCATCGAAGTTCAACGAGGCTGGATACAACTTTGTGCCGATCTCATACATGGACACAGACGAGTACAAGAAAGAGGTGTTTGAGGACTTTGCACGCCCTGACACAAACATCCACGGGCTGATTGCTGTGGATATCCTGACAAAGGGCTTCGATGTGCCTGATGTGATGATCGGTGTGTCAGCCCGTCCATTCTCTAAGTCCTTGTCCTCGCATGTCCAGCAGATGGGGCGTGTGATGCGGCAGCACCCATCCAAGGATTTTGGCTTGTGGCTAGATCACTCTGGCAATTACCTGCGCTTCCGTGAGGAGTGGGACGACATCTACGAGAACGGCGCAGGGGAGTTAGATGATGGCAAGGAAAAGCCCAAGAAAGAACCCACACAGGCAGAGAAGGCGGGCGCGAAATGCCCACGCTGTGGGAGCCTCTGGGGTAATTCGGATGTGTGTTCACACTGTGGGTTTGTGCGTGAGCGTCGCAGCAAGGTGATTGACAAGCCGGGCGAGATGGTCGAGCTTGAGGGTAAGGCGGTTGCCAAGGCTGATAAGCAGGAGTTCTACTCCGAGCTTCTGTACCTCGTAAAGAACCGTGGCTACAAGGAGGGCTGGGCGGCGTGGAAGTACAAGGAGAAGTTCGGGGTGTTTCCAAGGTTGCTAGAGAAGGTTGAGACGATGCCATCGATGCAGACACTTAATTGGCTGAAGTCCCGTGCCATCGCTTACTCGAAGAGGAAATGATGGAATTCATAGACTTTGCTCGTGCGCATGGATTGATCGTTCATGACATCGATGTAGGTCGGTGGGTGAGGACTCCTACGGTGGATCACCCTCGGTCGAGGAACGGGGCTTACAAGTACATGGGTGATGTGGGTTTCGTTCAGAACCATGCCACGCAGATCAGCGTGAGCATCTGGAAGCCTGAGACCCAGAGCGAGATCAGGATCGATCCGAAGGTAGTGCTTCAGAAGACCACCGAGGAAGACCGCAAACGGGCGTTAGAGCGCAGAAAAGCGGCGGACAAGGGTCAGCGTATCCTCGACGCCTCTGAGCTTGCCACGCACCCGTATTTGAAGCGCAAGGGGTTTGAGGAGTTGAAGGGTAATGTCTGGAACGACATCCTAGTGATTCCAATGCGTATCGGCAAGAACTTGGTGGGTGCGCAACTGATCGATGAGGCGGGTGGTAAGAAGTTCCTGACAGGACAGAAGACTAACGACGCGTGCTTCGTGATGGGTTCGGGTACTCCGATCTACTGTGAGGGGTATGCCACTGGTCTGTCGATCATGCGTGCGCTGACTGTAGGCAAGATGCGCAGGAGCGTGGTTGTGTGCTTCTCTGCTGGGAACCTCAAGAGATTGGCGACAGACCCAGCGGGGCTTGTGGTGGCGGATAACGATGTGTCGCTGACGGGTGAAAGAGTTGCCAAGGAGACTGGGCTGAAGTATGTGATGAGCGATGTGTGCGGCGAAGATTTCAATGACCTGCAATTGCGTGTCGGTCTATTCAAGTCGATTCAGTTGCTCAAGGGGTTCTGATGGATACATGGTCAGAGGAGTACCGCCACCAGTGCTTGGTTAGGTATGTGCTCCAGATGAGGATCAAGAGCAGAAAGGAAGCGATTGCGTTCTTGCAGAGGTGGGAAAAGAAGCACAAGAACACCAAGCTTGAGGACGATGTCCGACGGCAATGGTTTAGAGGTAACCGAGGTCAATACAACGATTGGAGATTGTTATGAGTCAAATGTCAGATTTTCAGAAGTCATTCCTTGGGCGTAGCGGCATGACGGTCTACACCCAGAAGGAGTTCGACGAGCAACTGGCGATTGCCAAGGCGGAGATCATGCAGATTGCGATTGATACGACCAAGACGGCGATTGCGATCGAGCGCGAAGAATGCGCCAAGATTGCTATGGAGCTTGCCAAAGAGTGGGCAGCGATCCCTGACTCACCGCTCAGCCTTGTGATGGCGCTTGAGAAGTGCGCAGAGAACATTCGTGACAGGATGAAGAAATGATCTATGAAAAACAAAGAGTCTTGGGATGGATCAACGCTGCTGATATATGGAAGCTGCAAAATCCTGACGCGATGACAAATAGAACATTTATCTATAAAGAAAAAAATTGTTGGCAAAGCACGCCTGACAAGATTCCATGCTATTACAACCCGCCTGAACACCCATCAGATGTGATGAACAATTTGTTTGAGTGTGCTGTGGTGATCAACAGCCTCTTCGATGAGAGGAACAAATGATCTACATCGGGATCGACCCCGGCGCAGTATCAGGCGCTTATGCTGCGATCGACCACAACGGCGAGTTCATCGGCTGCGGGGATATCCCAAGCGTCGATGGAAGGATCAACGCCTCGCAATTGAGGTATTGCCTGAAGTCGTGCGTGTCATCGTTTGATACGGCGATGATTGCGGTCGAGAGCGTCCACAGTATGCCGAAGCAAGGAATCGCCAGCACTGCGAAATTTATGCGTGCTGTGGGGGCTATTGAGGCAACGGCAGAGCTTACGCACTACCCGTTCGTTTTAGTCACCCCACAGGCTTGGAAAAAACACCACGGTCTGATCGGAACGGAGAAAGCAGCCAGCCTTGAGTTGGCTCGATCGATGTTCCCTGAAGCACCACTAACCCGTCAGAAAGACCACGGTAGGGCTGATGCTCTACTGATGGCTGTATGGCTTAAGGAAAATTATGAATAACGACGAAATGCTTGATGTGTTTGCAGCACTTGCGATGCAAGGATACTTATCGCAAAACGATATCCAAAATTGGGCAGAAATTGCCAGCGATTCATATTCGATGGCTGAGGCAATGATTAAAGAACGGGAGAAGCGCCTTGAGCGAACGAAAAATTGATCCAAACGACGCAGTCGATTACATCATCCAGAACGCTGGCAGGTTTGCCAAGGCGCGGGCTGAGCGTGTCTACATTGAGGAGTACAGGAAGTCTCTGAAGGCGATCCTCATGCAGAATAGCGGTCAGAAAGTGATTGCAGCGCAGGAGCGTGATGCGTATGCTCATGACGACTATTCTGCGCTCCTAGAAGGTCTCAGGGAGGCTGTAGAGACCGAGGAGAAGCTTCGGTGGGACTTGATCGCTGCACAGGCAAGGATCGAGGTCTGGCGTTCACAGGAAGCAACCAATCGGACGCAAGATAAACTCACACTGTAGTTAATTTTGTATTAACATGAGCATAGTGATCGCCATCGTACTAGCACCAATCATTCTGACAGCGATCGGGGCGCTCGTAATCGTTTTAACTATTTACCTTGAAAGGAAGTTCAATGGCCACTAAAAAGACAGATGATGTACAGGAACACATTCAGGAGCTGGCGATAGCGATTGCCTCCGACACCGAGCGTCAGGAGCATGAGTTTGCGGTTGCGGCGCTTGAGAGCTTAGATTGGAACGCAATTGGAATGAGCGTTGATCAAGCCGCTAAATTATGTTGGGGTATGGCTGAGGCGATGGTGCGCAATAAACCATGAGAAAGAAGAAGCAAGAGGTTGTTGATCGGTGGGCAAAGTTATACAGGTGTCTGCCGATGAGCAAGATGGCGACACGCCCTAATTGCTTGAATATGTTTGCATACCCATCCCGCATTGGCGGGAGGCTTTATTACCCAAACGGAGAGGTGAGGGATGATTATCGCAGACCTGATTAAACGAATTGCAGATCGCATCAACGGGATCGATGCCCCACAAGTCCGAGACGGGATCGATGAGTGCGATACCTGCGGACAGTACAGCCGCTTGAAAGATGGGCTGTGTGACTGGTGTCAGAGAACCTACGGGGCGAACAAGTGAACAACAAGCTGACCGCTAAGCAACGAGAGCATGTGGGACGGGTCAAGGAGCTTGCCTGTAGCGTTTGTGACGCTCCCCCACCCTCTGATGCCCACCACATCAAACAACACCGCCAGTACACCGTTGTGGCGCTCTGCAAGGACTGTCATCAGGGCAGTCTGATGGGCTGGCACGGGCAGAAGCGTATGTGGGCGATCAAGAAGATGGACGAGTTGGACGCACTGAATGTCACCATTGAGAGGCTTTTTGATTAAATCAATCGTTAATATATAATTAACAAGAGTACCTTCAAATTGATGTAAAAATTAATAGGATAAACAAAATGAAAGATTTTAAATTCTCAGGCGAAATGACAGGTGAAAATTTTGATATGCATGTTAATGAGCAACTTCCTTTTTATTCAATGTTGACTCATGCCGTTTCAATGATTGTTCGTAATTACTTGCCTAAACATGGTCGGCTATACGACATCGGCGCATCCACAGGAAATATAACAAAGGCAATCGCTGGTTTTGCAAGGGATCGTGAAACAGAAGTAATTTCTATTGATAACAGCGGGGATATGGTTTCGACATGGAACGGTTACGGGGTTTGCACGAAAGCGGATGCGGCATATTTTAGTTACGAAAAATTTGATGTAGCGGTTTGTTTTTTAGTTTTGATGTTTATGACAAAAAGCGAAAGGTCTTGCTTGATTGAAAAATTAAAAGACAAAATGATTGAAGGCGGAATAATTATTATTGTGGACAAAATAACTGTTGAAGGCGGCTATTTTGGAACGGTATTGAGACGAATGACATTTGATTACAAGCTAAAAAATGGTGCTTCACCTGATGAAATAATAAACAAGGAATTGAGCTTGAGCGGAATTCAAAGACCATTTGATGAAAACGAAACACTGGAGTTTAAAGAGTTCTTCAGGCTTGGCGAGTTCGTGGGCTGGGTGATTGAAGGATGAGATACCTGAGCCTGTTTAGCGGCATTGAAGCCGTGTCTGTGGCATGGAAACCGCTGGGATGGGAGTGTGTAGGCGTATCTGAAATATTGCCGTATCAGTCCTCTGTGTTGAAGCATCATTACCCTGATGTTCCTAATCTTGGTGATGTTACAAAGATAACTGAGAATGACCTGATTAAACTTGGGAAAATTGATGTTGTTGTGTTTGGCTCGCCGTGTCAGGACATGAGTATTTCAGGAAAACGCGCAGGATTAAATGCAATTAAGGAGGATGAAAATCACTCATCAATATTATTTTTTGAGGGTGTGAGAGTCTTTAGGTTGGCTCAAAAACACTGTGGCGCACGGTTCATGCTATGGGAAAATGTAGCTGGTGCATTATCTAGTCAGGAGGGTAAAGATTTTGGAACAATTCTTGAGACATTGGTTGGGGTCAAATTCCGTGACGGTGGACTTGTTTGGGGAAACGAGGGCGTTGTCTGCGGTAGAGATTCATTGTGTGAATGGGCAGTGTTGGACGCTCAATGGTTCGGAGTTCCGCAACGGAGGCGTAGAGTCTTTGCTCTCCTCGATACTGGAAACTGGAAAGGTAGAAAGCCGATACTTCTTGAAGCCCTCAACCTGCGAAAGGTTACTAAACAGAATGAAAGTAAGGGGCAAAAAAATCCCGCCACTGCTGGAGGAAGCGTTGATCAAGATTGCAAACGAGCAATCGCATACGAACAACATATGATGGATTTTAAAATTAAAGAAGTTAATGTTTTTCCAACCATTACTGCCCGCTGGGGGACTGGCGGAAACAATGTTCCATTTGTGCAAACTTTTGATCGGCAAGGAATCCTCCAATATGGTTCAAATACTGTTGCCTCAACCATAAGTGCTCGTGACTGGAAGTCTGCTACTGACTTAGTCGCCTATTCAATTGTTGAAAATATTATTGATAGGGAGCACCACAACGGCGGGAATGGCATTGGGATCAATGAGGAGGTTAGTTTCACATTAAACGCCACAGGAGTTCATGCGATTTCCTATGACTATAAAGTCAGGAGGCTTACTCCAATTGAATGCGAGCGGCTACAAGGATTCCCTGATAACTGGACGAATATTGGCAATCCATCTATAGCCAAAAGATATAACGCACTAGGGCGATCAATGGCTGTACCAGTCATGCAATGGATCGGGAATAGCATAAAAACAGCATTAGGGTAAACGCCTAGCAAAATAATTTGCACAAACCGTTTGACAGATCATAATCGTTAAGATTATAGTAACGGTACTGACAGCGTAGTCAGGAACAAATGGGAGAGGAAAATGCAAGTTACAGAAATCGCTTTGAATCAAGTTGACGAACTCGGTATGTTGTTGGCACAGATTGCCGATCTGACAGCCAAGGCTGACGCAATCAAGGATAGTATCAAGGACGCAGCTACAAGCGGTGGCGACAAGGTCTACGAGGGTGCTATGTTCAAGGCTACATTCATTGAGTCCAATCGCTCGACAGTTGACTACAAGAAGCTCTGCGCTGACATCGGCGTTACTGCCGACCAGTTAGCCAAGTACACCAAGACGACTGCTGTGTTCAGCGTCAAGATAACAACCCGCTAATCAGACGCCCCTTCGGGGGCTAGGAGCAATCATGAATCGAATCGTATATGAGTGGATCGCAGAGTTGGTTGACCGTGATGGTGGTGTTGTGGACTTCGCCTTCGCTGAGAGCAAGCCAGAAGTTCTCAAGAAGGCTGAATCATTTAGTCGTCAGGACGGTGAGCATTACGACCTGATCGTTGAGCTAGTATCGATGGAGGAACTATGAACAAGATTACAGTACAACTGACTGAGCAGCAGATCGAGATGATCATGCGTGTCGTCTCGCACCACATGGGTGACCTGTCCGATGAGGACGGCAACCTACACAACCGCACCAAGCGTGGCGCAGAATATTATGAGATGGTGCGTGACACCTACTTCAAGACGCTCAACCCTTTGCAATCGGAGTTCGTATGAAATACCTGATCATCCTGTTGGCGTTTAATGCCAGCGCACAAACCATCTACAGCAACCAGTACGGTCAACCAGTCGGTAGCTCGACCACGGTGGGCAACACGACCTACTACTCAAACCAGTACGGACAGCCCGTAGGGACGGCGACACAACCTCCCCCTACATTACCCCCACCCACCTTCCAATCGCCTCCTGTGGTGGCTCCTGTGCCTCCTGTGCCTCCTGTGATGCCATTGATGCCGATTATGCCTTTGATGCCTATGTCAGGAGCAACAAGATGAGAGACCTCCGAGACTACGCACAGTTGTTGCGTGTGCTAGACAACGGCTACCTAATGACGCATGAAGAGATGAAGCAAGTAGCTAACATCGTGCGAGCATTGAAGGAAGACGCAGACCGCTACCGTTGGTTGAACAGATCAACGCACCAGTTGTTTATGGTGACTGAGAAGCAGTTAAACGATCAGGTCGATCGGGCCATGAACGGGGGGCGAGAATGACTTTTGAATCTGTTGTATTTGATTTGTCTTTGTTTTTTATCTCAAGTTCAATAATTTGCGGGATTGTCTATTGTTTGATTCTGATGCAAGCGTTGGCTAAGTTTGAACACCTGTGGGAGATTGGCATTGACGCTGAGTATAAGGTTGAGTTGCTGCCTGAGATTCAAGCCATCGAGCAAGCAGAGAAGCAAAAGCCTGAGCAAGAGCCTGTGGCGTGGATGGTGTTAACACAGGACGATAAAAAGCTAATGTTGTATGGGGAAGAAAAGCCCCCTATTTTTAATACCCCTGTCAAACTGATTCCCCTCTACACCGCACCACCCAAGCGTGAATGGGTCGGTCTGCATTTGGATGATATACCCGAAACTTATGCGGGTGACAAATCGTTTTTGAATATTACAAGATGGGCAGAAGCCAAACTCAAGGAGAAGAACGGTGAATGATGACGATTTAATCAGACGCGCAAAGATAGCATGGCACAACAACACTACTCCATTCATTGCGCTACCCATATACTCGACAAGCGGCGCACATCTACTGGACATTGCTTTCTACAAAGAGGGGCATGAGTGGGTTGGCAGAATCAGTCACGAAGATATGGTTGAGCTAGTACGGGTTGCTGAAGTTTTAAGGAAGGAGAAGAACGGTGGATCGTGATCAGGAATTTCGCAAGTGGTACGACGCTCGCATGGGGACGAAGTCGGAGTCATTTGCATACGATGTGTGGTGCGCCGCGTGGGATGCCGCCAGAAGCCACCAGAAGCCCTGTGAGTGCATTAATCGTGAATGGTGTGACCTACATGACACCTGCTACAAATCGTCGCCCCTGAGGGATGAGGAGATCACCATTGATCACATCATGAAGCTCCCCAAAATCATTAACCTGTAGCTCAAAAGCGACATTAGGGTAAGTCCCTAGTTAAATATATGCACAATCGTTAATATCGTGTTAATATTTAATCACTGACAACGCAGTCAGGACAACTGGGAGAGATGAGATGAACAAAGACAAAATCGTAGAGTTGCTAAAAGACGGTGCTTACTTGAACAGCTCCGAGGATCGTTTTTACCACCCATCGTTTCGCAAAGGCTACCGCGCAATGCGCATGACCAACATCTCATTCATTGCGGCAAGGCGCGTATTTGGCAGTGAACTGCAATACAACGCCGATACACAAATCTACAAATTAAATTAACAGGGGCGCAAGCCTCCACTAGGAGAGCAACATGCAAAAACAATACATCAACATCAACAGCAAACAGTACACGGTTGTGCGGCACGACAACGGCTTTATCAGCATCTCGACGACATGGGAAGCGATTGTTCCGAGCACCGCCCGTAGCGCCCGCCCAAGTTACAGCCAGCGCTACGCTTCAATTGATCCGAGCGGTCGCGTCGGCAAGAGAGTTTTGGCTTCATTGGAGATTAACCATGCAATTTGAATACCGCGTCGCAGGAATCCCAGCAATCATCAATGTCACTGCGTTAGATGTCCGCCGCAGTGGGATGTACAACAATGTCGTTAGCGAGTTCGAGGTGTGTGACCGCCGTGGTCGCCGTGCTATGTGGCTGGAGCGCAAGCTGGATGACGAACTGATCGCCGAGATCAAGCACGAGATTGCGGAGCGAGCATGAGCTACTGTGACTACATCGCTCACCTGATTTACACCTTCCTGCGGGAGGTTGATGATAACCACGAGGGGATGCTCAAGGATGTGGAGAGCATCGAGTACGACCTGTCAGAGGATGGGTCATTCCTGAGTACCAAGAAGACAATCGATGTGACGGATGTCACTGGCAAGAAATATCGGATCACTGTGGAGGAATTATGAGGGAATACAAGTTCTGGGATGAGGTGCTGGCAGGGATATCTTTTACCGTCCTGATGGTGCTACTTGTCATGCTGTAGCGGATATACTGTGTAAGTGGGTGTTGGGGGTTAGCGCCCCAACTGGCGTAGAAATGAGTACCTTGGCAGGCACTTGCACTCTCGCCAATCTTTGATTTCGACCCTGCTTTATGGGAACCCACCCAAACAAAGGACACCAATGATTACTTTTGACGGATTAGATAGCGCCCTTGTAGGAATGAGCGAGGTCTGGCTTACAAATGGAGCCAAGGTGCTTAGGACGGTCTATAGCGGCAATAAGATGGTCGAGCACTTCATGTCGGAAGGCATGACCGAGGAGGAGGCGAGAGAGTGGATATCGTTCAATGTCGAGGGTGCTTATGTTGGTGATGCTACCCCAGTCATTTTTTGGGATTACGATCCAGATTACGAGTTGTAGTATTAAATCGCTTGACAAAGTATGTAGGAGTAGTAAAATTTAATTATATTGTCGGGCTTGGAAATCCGATGAGAGAAGACCGCTTTAATCTGTGTCCCGCCCCGCAAGGGGGCTTGATCCCACAAAGATCAAATTTCCAATCGGGGCATAGACTAAAGCGGTTTTTTTTATTTTCCCGTCATACATGATGATTTTAGGCTGAATACGCATCGGGTCATGTAGATGGAAGTGGCGAACTAAGCGAAAGCGCCAACCGTGGGAGTTGAGAGCGGTCACAGGTAGCACCACGCAATGGGTGTAGCTCCGTCAGGTCAATCTGGCGGGAGAGCTGAATCCAGAGCACCCTGTGATGACAAGCTCGGTCAGAGCGGTATCGGGTTCCCGCACATTAGGGAGCGATAGTCTGATCAGTTGTGCTGGAATAATGAGCGATAAGCACAGCCCGTTGCGATAGTCACTGGATACCTCAGTCAGCACGGAACACCTCGGGGGCGGCTACGGCTACCCTTGGGGGAGTTTTGCCCGAAGACTCCGTACTGTTTCCTAGTCCGCATAAACAGGAAGTAGCGAATGCGCCGAAACAACACTACAATTCCACCATCACAATGCCTTGAGAGAAAGCATGATGGCTAAGATGGGAAGACCTACGAAGTACACCGAAGACCTCGCTGTCGAGATATGTACACGCATAGCGGAGGGACAGTCACTCACCAAGATATGCAAGGATGAGCATATGCCCACGGTGGCGACTGTGTATCGGTGGTTGTTCAAAGACAAAGACTTTTGTGACAAATACGCTCGCGCGCGGGAAGATCAAGCGGATACCTACTCCGACGAGATCGTGGACATCGGGGAAGAAGTCCCCATGATGGTCATCACCGACGAGGATGGGAAGGTCACCAAGCGGGTTGATCCTGCTGGCATCCAGCGCAATCGGTTGCGTGTTGATGCCCGTAAGTGGGTGGCATCCAAGCTCAAGCCCAAGAAGTATGGCGAGCGCACAACGATTGCTGGCGACAAGGAAGCACCGATTGAGGTCAAGCACTCTGGCGTGCTGGATGATGTGATCACCAACCTTGAACGCAAGCTTCAGCTCCAGAATGAAGAAGATTAGTGGCAACGTTGCCAGTGCCGTGTCGGATACGATCGAGCTACTGAAAAGCCCAGACTTCCTGAAAGAGTACGAAACCGCCCCAGTTGAGCAGAAGATTGCGTTCGACTGGCGGCTTAAATGGCTGTCAGCGGCGCATCAGCACCAGATACTACCTTCGGGCGACTGGTGGTCGATCTGGCTCCTGCTGGCTGGTCGTGGCGCTGGCAAGACAAGGGTGGCGGCTGAGCAGATAGGCTGGTGGGCGTGGACGACGCCTAATAGTAGATGGCTGGTCTCCGCCCCCACATCGGCTGATGTCCGCTCGACATGCTTTGAGGGCGATTCGGGACTACTGAGCGTGATCCCGCGAGAGCTGATCAAGGACTACAACAAGTCGTACCACGAGATCAAGCTGACCAATGGCTCGCTGATCAAGGGCGTCCCCAGCTCTGAGCCAGAGCGCTTTCGTGGCGGACAGTACCACGGGGCATGGCTCGATGAGTTAGCGGCTTGGGAGTACCTCAGGGAGGCGTGGGACATGATCATGTTCTCCGTGCGTCTGGGCGACCACACAAGGATACTTGCAACGACGACCCCCAAGCCCAAAGAGCTGATTATGGAGCTGATCGGGCGTGATGGCGACAATGTGGTGGTCACGACGGCTTCGACATACTCGAACATCGATAACCTAGCACCATCATTCAGGGAGCAGATTCTCAGCTATGAAGGCACGAAGATTGGTAGGCAAGAAATTTACGCTGAGATCATCGATCCTGAGGAAGGTGGCATTATCAATCGTGACTGGTTCCGGCTCTGGCCCGCAGAGCGGGAGTTCCCTCAGTTTGAGTATGTCCTGCAGAGCTATGACACTGCGTTCACCGAGCGCACGACTGGTGATCCGACTGCGTGCTCGGTCTGGGGGATATTCAAGCCGCTAGATCGTCCGCTGTGTGCGATGCTTCTGGACTGCTGGTCAGAGCATCTGGCTTATCCTGACTTGAAGCCCAAGCTGCTGGAGGACTACACGGCGGTGTACGGCGAGCCGGGCAAGCGGGTCGATCTCGTGCTGATCGAGGAGAAGGCGAGCGGTCAGTCACTCATTCAGGACTTAGGGCGTGCGCATGTTCAGGTGCGTGGCTATAACCCCGGCAAGCTCGACAAGGTGCAGCGTGTCCACCTGATATCGAACATCATCGCAGCGGGGCGGGTGTACCTGCCTGAGTCCACGAAGAAGAAGGGCTATGTGAGGGACTGGGTCGAGCCGTTCGTGCAACAGGTGTGTGCATTCCCTGAGACCAGCCATGACGACTATGTAGATACGATGAGCCAAGCCCTGCGATACCTGAGGGACGCTGGCTTCTTAGATATTGACCCAGCACCTCATTACGACGATAATGATTATGTTGACGATACCCGCATCAAGCGGGTGAACCCATATGCGGCGTGATCATGGCAAAACCACCAAAGGTAAGACCCACTGTTAAATCACCTGAGCGCATAGCGTTTCCGGGTATCTACGACAATCCAGCAAAGATAGCGGCAGAGGCTGCATCGAGGGTTGCACCAGAAAGCCCAAACCTCAAGCGGCTGTTCGGTGTCACGAGGGCTGACCTTCAGGACATTGTCAATAGCAGAGAGGGGAACTTGCCGGGGGCGCTCCCCGGTGCGGCAGCCAACCCAAGAGGGTCAGAGGCAGCAGAGAAGATCATGACACCCAAGAATGTGCAGCGCATTCTGGATGTGAACGCCGAGGCGACGAAGTTCCCAGAGCTCGTGCGTGGGATGGATCCGTGGTATGTGATGGATCCGTTCTACCAGCGCATGGTTGAGCTGATGGGCAAAGACAAGGCGATCGAAGAGTACACAAAGATGAACATCCTATCTGGGATGGCATCGCCGGGCAGTGAGGTCATGACGGAGATTCCACGAGGATCGGCGGCTTACTTCCTGAACAAGCAGGGTCGCTGGCCCGAGTTCATGGAGTCCGTAGCGATCCCTCAGAAGGGGCGCAAGGCTGCGGGAGTGGCGGAGGACATCATCGGTGTGCCGGGTCATGTCTACCACCGAACCGCTCAAGCCGAGCCGATGGACAAATACCTGAAGAGCGGCGAGTTCACCATGACCACGCCGAAAGTACCGCTCTACATTGAGTCGAGCGGCGTTCCTGACACTGGATTCCAGACACGCACGCCAGTTGGTGACGCGCACTGGTCGCGGGCTGTTGGTCTTGGCGACACACGCACATCGAAGAACTTCGGTGCAAGCGTGAGCAACCCTGAGATGACACAGCTCGCTCCTTGGTGGCGAGAGAAGATCGCTGAGCAGCTCGGCATTGAGTCTGTCCCTGCGCAGGCTCGGACATGGGGCGCGTTCTCAGGTCAGACAGGGGTGACGACACCGATCGGATCGCCCAAGCTAGAGATGATTGCCGACCAGATAATGGATACGGCTCGTAGGCTCGGCGTCAGTCCTGAGACGGCACGCGACTTAGTCATGATGGGCGAGGCAAGGATCGGCAAGGCAGACGGTGGCATGGTTACATCCGCCCCCGAAGAGGCGATCAAGAACACGATTACCGATCCTGAGGCATACAGAATGCTGGACATGGACTTGGCGAACTTGGCGCTGATGAACCAGCCGCAGCGAATGGCAGGTGGCGGGAAGATGCGTATCATGCACGGCAGCCCTGTGAAGATTAAGCCAACCAACGAGCGCCCCCTGCATGTGACGACCGACTCTTTGTACGCAACCAAGCGCGGCTCGGATAAGCTGGGTCAGTTGGGGTTGGAGGGTCCGCCGATGGTGAATCGTTACGACATCCCTGAAGAGAAGCTCCTGCGGATGGACGAGACGCCATACACGGCTGAGCAAGTCAACCAGATGCGTCGGTACTGGAACCGCTTACCTGCGGACACAGGCATGACTGGGGAGGAGATATACGACCTCCTGTCAGCGAACAAGCAGCCGATGGATCGCATGATGCCCGGCATCACCGAGGCTGGCGGGTTCTGGGGTTACCAGCGCCCAGCGACAGGAACAGGCGGACGCGACGAGTGGTTCAAGATCATTAAGCCTGAGAGCTTAGAGGTCGTCAAGAAGCATGGCGGCGCTGTTCACCCATCTCCCGAAGAGATGCTGATCGAGATGATGGAGCGTGGCTATGGCAGGAATTAAAGCACCCAAGGTCAAGACTCCATCCCAGATGAAGATGGAGATGGCGGTCGATCGCGCACGGGGCGTGATGCCTAAAGCTGAGCGTGATGCGAATCTGGGTAAGATGCTTGAAGGAAGCGCAATCAAAGATCGGATGTATCATGCCAGCCCTCATTATTATGATGATGACATGGGCTATGTAAAAACAGCTCCAGACGAAGGCATCTCAAGTTTTAAACTACCAGACGATTTAAACAAAATGGGTTCGTATTCAGACCCGACAGCAAATGCATTATTCATGACTCCAAGCTATGAATTTGCAAACAAATTTTCTGGAACGATTACCCCAGATCCACTCGCAAGACCTGCAATATACCCAATGTATGTTCAGGCAAAGAACCCATTCGATTATGAAAACCCAAAGCATATTGAAAATCTAAGGTCATATTTAATTGAGCATCGACCAAATGATATTGATGACGATGCAATAGTTGAGTACATAAAACATTTAGGCAACCCAAAGACTGAAAGCAACTGGACGTCAATTGAAAACCCAGAAATCCAAGAGTCAATCAAAGAGCTTGGGCATGATTCTTTTTACGCCAAAGAAAAAGGTGTGAAGAACCTTGGTGTGTATAACCCCAATGCAGTTAAGTCCGCCATCGGAAACGAAGGCACATACGACACATCCAATCCTGACATCACGAAGGCAGAAGGCGGAGCAGTCAAGCCTCCTGCCGTGTTCGAGCAGGCGCAAGTTCCGTTTGAGGAAGTCCGTCGTCAGCTTGGCATGAAGAGCGGCGGCGCTGTCCATATGGCTGGTGGTGGTGCAGGTCGCAAGCTGGCGAACAGGATGCTTCCCAAGGTCGAAGCCCCCAGCATCATGACCCGCAGTGGTATCTCCGAGCTGGCTGAATACATCAAGAACCGTGAAGGCTCGTATGGTGAGCGAAGAGTTCAGCGTGCCGCAGACGAAATCCCCAGACTGGGCGAGATGTACACGCAGGATGCATTGCGCAGCGCCTTCAGTGGGGATAATGCCCGTGCGCTGATGACGATGAACCCTGCGGACTTTGAGAAGTTTGCAAGACCGCTTGAGTTAAATCCTACTACCAAGGTAGGTGGTAATAAAGACAAACACGATATGTCTACAGAGGACTATGTCAAATATTTGCAAGGTGTTGGTGGATTTGATCAGGTTCCATATCTGTTAGTAAATAAGGGCGTTGCGGGCGAAGTTCAGTTGCCGTGGATTACTGGTCATGAAGGCAGACACCGTAGCCGCTCTCTTGCCGATAGTGGTATTACTTCGTCTTTGGTTGAGTTTCAGCCGAGGGCTGAGTTGCGTGAGCCATTCCCACGCCGATCGCAAGCGGAATACATTGATGCGATAAGAAAAGAAATGGCGCTGACTGACAACAAGGTCAAGCCTGAACAGTATTGGGATGATGTTGCGCAACAAGAAATAAGAAGAAAAATGGTTCAACTTCCCGATCTGTACGCACAAGGCGGCGCTGTCCACATGAAGGATGGCGGCGATCCCGACGAGATCGTAGATCAGGCGGTCATGGATCAGATTCGCTTGGAGCTGGCTAACCAGCCAACGCTCAAGCCCACGACCGATGTCAATGAGCAGATCGCCAACGCACGACGCATGGCAGACCCAGCTCGTTTGTCGCTTGATGCGGGTGACGCAATCACATCGCCCGAGATGTATGAGCAGAATAAAGACCTGTTCAGCCTCAACAGGAAGCCATCGTCGCAAGCCTACACAGAGTTCGGCGTTCCGATGGTTGATGCGGCTGGCAAGTCAGTGCCGTTCCCAAAGACGATGCATGACATCGAGATCGATAAGGTCGAGAAGCAGCTCGAAGCAGGGATCAAGCCTAGCTGGATGTCGGGCAAGGACTTCATTGAAGATCAAGCCGCGAGGAAGGGCTATGTAACCAGCCCCAAGACCGCTGGTGACTTTGGTCAGAACGCAATGGCGGCATTGATGGGAAGCACATTCCTTGGCGGAACACTGAAGGCGCTAGGTGCTGCGGATGAGGCTGCACAGGCGGTCATAGGATCGAGCTACGGTCTCGACCCAACGATGGGTATCATCGGTCAGACCGGAAGGCTACATCGCGTCCCACGAGGTCTGAGCACGATCAAGGAAGGGATTGCTCGTGATGTCGGTCAGTTCCCCAACGACTTCTTTAATGCCCAGCGTGGGGTTACACAGGGCTATCCGACGCTTGGATCGGTAACTGGCGATGTGGTTGGTAAGGTCGCCCCGATAGTCTCTAAGATCGACGATGCGGTCAGGCTAGGGTATGAGTCAGGTCGCATTCCTCAGATTGGGATGTCCATCAAGGATGTGACCCCACGAGTCCTCGCCCCCGCCAATCCACAAGGCTTCTACTCACCGACCGAGGCTGCCGCACTGAACCTTCCGCGCAAGTCAGGAAGCGGTCAGGCGTTCCTGAATGACCTCTTGAAGCAAGAGAATGTCCGCCCCGATGAGATCAACGCTATGGGCTTGGATGAGTGGCTCAAGGGCAAGAAGGATGTGACAGCGGCTGAGGTGCAGGACTACATCGCCAAGAACAAGATTCAGTTGGGTGAGGCGGTGTATCAAGATAAGCCGTCTATCAATAAATTTGCCATGCAAAGAGGAATGTCTGAGGATGATGCTAATAATGTTGTAACACTGGCTAGACAAGGCAATCCTGACGCAAAAAAAATAGTTGATGAATACGCCAACACCAACATTACAAAGTTTCAACAATACCAACTTCCCGGCGGTGAAAACTACCGTGAGATTGTGCTGACGCTTCCCGTCAAGCCTTTAGAGGGAGCCACACTTAGTAAAACAGATTCTGGATATTGGCGTGTTACATACAAAGATGGTGACACAGCAATGTTCCGCACAGAGAGAGAAGCTCGTGACGGTATGGGCGGCTATAACAACTACCAATCCTCCCATTGGGACGAAGCCAACCCCCTCGCTCACCTGCGCATGAGCGACCGTGTGACGGATGGCAAGAAGACGCTGCTCGTCGATGAGGTGCAGTCTGACTGGCATCAGGCAGGGCGGGAGCAGGGGTACAAGAACGATATTGACATGCCAGCCATGAGCGCCGATGAGTTGCTCTTGGATTATGGTGACAAATTAAGCTCTGGACAAAAAGACTACTTGAAAGATTTCCTTTCTCGTTGGGAGCGTGCAGAGCAAGGAACAAATGAAAATATTCGTGGTCAACGATTGGATAATTTATCCACTGAATATGAAAGCTGGGCAAAACGCCAAAAAATTGCTGGCGTACCTGACGCCCCCTTCAAAGACGACTGGTATCAACTAGCCCTCAAGCGTGCCATCAAAGAAGCGATTGACGGCGGTTACGACCGTGTGGCGCTGCCAACTGGTGCAAGGGTGGCTGAACGGTTTGACCTGAGCAAGCAGATTGATCGGATTGACTACAACAAAAACGATGACGGCACATACAGCATGTCTGCCATCAAGGGCGGCAAAGAGGTGTTCTCAAAAGAGAGACTGGATGAGAACGAGCTGTCTGGTCTTGTCGGCAAAGATGTTGCTAAGAAAATTGTTGGGGACGAAGGCAAAGCACAATACGATGCTGACATTGCAGACGAGCTTGGCGTTGGAGTGGTCAAGTCTTTGACTGGTCTCGATCTTCAGGTCGGCGGCAAGGGCATGAAGAAGTATTACGACGAGATATATCCCGGCTACCTCAAGAAGTTTGGCAAGAAGTATGGCGCAAATGTTGGTATGACCTCTGTGCAAACTGAGCCTTCTACGGACAGGATTTTTAAAGATGTCGGCAAGTATTATGCCTACACAGGACAAGGTCGTGACACCAAAGAATTTAATACATATGCCGAAGCGTTGAAGTTCCTTGGCATCGGCTCAGAACCCCTGCATTACATGGAGATCACTCCAGCGATGCGTGAGGCGTTTAAGGAAGGCATTCACATGAAGCGCGGCGGCAAAGTACAATTCGCCAACAACATCGACGCTATGCGTCTAGCACTATCTAAAGGCTAACTATGGCTACTCAAATGCCGATCCCGCAAGACTACAACCGATTCGTAGCACCCGAAGCGCATGGCGACAGCGAGTTTGCTAACACGGCTGAGGTCGATCTGTTCGATCAGGCTGATGTAGAGGAGCAAGACGACGGCTCAGCTATCGTGCGTCTGGATGAGGATTTGCTCGGACCGGACGAGTCACCCGACTTTTACGAGAACCTCGCAGAGTCGATCGATTCGTATGATCTATCCAAAATTGCGATCAAGTACATCGAGCTAGTAGAGAAAGACAAGTCAGCCCGTGAGGGGCGTGACAAGCAGTACGAGGAAGGACTGCGCCGTACAGGGCTAGGGCAAGACGCCCCCGGCGGTGCATCCTTCATGGGCGCATCCAAGGTTGTGCATCCGATCATGGCTGAGGGTTGCGTGGACTTTGCTGCCCGTGCAATCAAGGAGCTGTTTCCGCCTGACGGTCCCGTTCGCTCCAAGATTCTGGGCGAAGTGACTGAAGAGAAGACGATGGTCGCCGAGCGTAAGCGCGACTACATGAACTATCAGTTGACTGAGAAGATCGAAGAGTACCGTGACGAGGAAGAGCAGCTCCTCACCCAGCTCCCGCTCGGTGGCTCACAGTACATGAAGATATGGTACGACGAGGGCAAGAAGCGCCCATGCGCTGAGTTCCTGCCGATCGACAATGTGTACCTACCGTTTGCTGCAGCTAACTTCTACACCGCCAGTCGTGTGACGGAAGTCAATGACATCACGCAAGAAGACTTTGAGGCTCGTGTCTCGTCTGGTCTATACATCGATCTGGACATCTACCGTGCCAGTCAAGAGCCTGAAGAGTCCAAGCCTGAGAAGGCAAACAACAAGATTGAGGGTCGCAAGAGCGAAGCCGATAACATCGATGGCATCCGTCGTGTGTTCCACATCTACACATTCATGGAGCTAGAGGACGACCAAAAGTCCAAAGGCGAACGCGCTCCATACATCCTGATGATCGATGAGCTGAGCAGCGAAGTCGTGGGTCTGTACCGTAACTGGGAAGACGGCGATGCTCTGATGAGCAAGCTCGACTGGATCGTTGAGTTTAAATTCATTCCTTGGCGAGGTGCTTATGCAGTGGGTCTGCCCCATCTTATTGGCGGTCTGTCTGCTGCTCTTACTGGCGCTCTGCGGGCTTTGCTTGATTCTGCTCATATAAACAACAGCCCCACGATGCTCAAGCTCAAGGGCGGCAAGATATCTGGTCAGAGCATTGTGGTCGAACCCACTCAGGTAACTGAGATCGAGGGCGCACCGGGCGTGGACGATGTGCGCAAGATTGCCATGCCGATGCCGTTCAATCAGCCAAGCCCTGTGCTGTTCCAGTTGTTGGGATGGCTCACAGGAGCGGCTAAAGGGGTCGTCACGACCGCCGAAGAGAAGATTGCGGATGTTACCTCCAACGCCCCCGTTGGAACGACTCAGGCGTTGATTGAGCAAGGCGCGGCGGTATTCTCAGCCATCCATGCACGCTTACATACTAGCCAAGCACGAGTTCTGAAGATCATTGGTCGCCTGAACCGTTGGTACTTGGACGACAATCCTGATGAGATGAGTCAAGAACTTGGCGTAAGCTCCAAGGACTTTGAGAAGAACTCTGATGTTGTGCCTGTCTCTGACCCGCACATCTTTGCGGAGAGCCAACGATATGCTCAGGTACAAGCCCTCGCCGCACGCGCTCAGGCGAATCCAGACTTATACAATCGCTTGGCTGTTGAGAAGCGAATTCTTAAGCAGATCAAGCTTCCTGATATCAATGAAGTGCTACCTGATCCGCAAGATGTTAAAGAGATGAACCCTGCGCTTGAGAATGTCGCCATGACGCTTGGCAAGCCAGTCGGTGCATTCCCCAGCCAAGAACACTTGGCACACCTTCAGGTTCACTTGGATTACGCTAAAGACCCGATGTACGGCGCAAGCCCGATCATGGCTCCTGTGTTCATCCCCGCAATGCTTGAGCATCTGAAGCAACACTTGACGCTCTGGTATCTCAATGCGATGGATGCATACGCCTCTGACGCCCTGAGCGAGCCGTTTGACATCCTGAAGGTACAACCTATCATCCAAGAGGCGCAGAAGCTCCTCGCGGCAAGCTCACAGAATGTCCACATGGACAGCCAGCAGCAGTTCTCTGGCGTAATGCCTGTGATGCAACAAATGATTCAGACCATCCAGCAACTTAAAGCGCAGCAACAGCCTACTGATCCGTCGGTTCAAGCGCTTGTGCAGACACAGATGGCTGAAACTCAGCGTAAGGCGGCATACGATCAGGCTAGATTACAGCTTGATGGCGCTAAATTACAGGCTGACACCCAAGCCAAGCAGGAGAAGAATGTCGCTGACCAGCAGATCAAAGCGGCAGAACTCACTCATGACATCAATTTGCTGACGCTTGAACAGCAACATGAAGCACAAAGACGGCAACTTCAAGCGCAACAGCAGCAAGAAATGGCAATACAGCAGCAACAGGCTGCAATGCAGCAATCTCAACCTCAAGTACCCCCGCAAGGAGCACCAAATGTCTGACGCAATCTCGCAACACAAACGCATGGCAATGGGCGAAACCGTTCCGATGGCAAAAGGCAAGTCCGTTATCCAGAAATACGCTAACGGCGGGTCTGTAATGAGCGAGAGCAAGGTGGCAAACCTACCAGCTCGTGGCTCAGCACCCCCACCACTTGAGAAATCGAGCGGCACAAAGATTGCAACCTATAAAAAGGGTGGCAATGTCGCCAAAAAAGGCATGGGGATCACTATCGCTGTAGCAGTTCCAATGCGCAAAGCAGCAGGTCGTGGGCGTTAATCCCGTAAGCGACCTGATCGGCAGGCTCAAAGAGCGGCGCTTGGAGTTAGCGCTGTCTCTTGCCGACGGTTACGCCATCAATATTGAGTCATACCACCGTATGGTCGGTCAGTATCAGGGCTTAGGTGAAGCTCTAGACATACTCGACGACATTTTGACGGAGAAGGACGAAGATTTGTAGTACCACCCGCGCCGAATGGCGCTTTTAACCAAATGCCGAATGGCATTTTAAGGAGTAAGTATGAAGGACTTTGAGACCCTCGACGAGGCGTTCCCATCTTGTGACCCCGGCGTCACACCTCTCGGCGCTAGAGTGTTGTTACAGCTCAAAAGCGTCAAAAAAGCAAGCAAAGGCGGCATCATCCTAGTAGACGAGACACGAGAATCTGAGCGTGTTCAGTCAATGGTTGCTAAGGTTCTTGCACTCGGACCGATCGCATTCAAAAATCGTGACACATTATCCGAATGGGGCGAAGGACTTTGGTGTTCCGTCGGTGATTATGTGCGCGTTCCCCGTTGGTCTGGTGATCGGTTCACGATTCCCAACCCAACCGACCCTGATGATCAAATCTCTATTCAAGTTCTTAATGACTTTGAGTTGTGGGCGAAGGTTGACCCCGAAAAAGTCCTAGATATGAGGCAATTCGTATGAACCCAACAGATAAAATGGAAATGCAAGTCGCTGAGGAGCAGGATGGCTCAGCGGTTGCGCACTTGGAGGAAGGAGAAGCTCCTGAAGTTGAGCAGAAACCTGAACTTGCCGAAGGTGGCGAGGTTGAGGTCAATGATGCCAACGACGGACTTGATTCTGACCCCGATCGTGAGCAGATTCGTGCTGCTCGACGCGAAGAGCGCAAGCTCAAGAAGCAAATTCATCGTGAGAAGACCAAAGAGTCCAATCACCTGATCAATGCTCTCAAGACCCAGAACCAGCAACTTGCTGAGCGTCTGGCTCACCTTGAGAAGCGCACTTCTGGCGCTGAATTAGCGCGTGTTGACAAGGCAATTGACGACACTGAGGTGCAGATCGAGTACGCAAAGATGAAGATGCGTGAAGCGGTCGCCAATCAAGACGGCGATGCGGTCGTGAAAGCCCAAGAGATGATGTATGAGTCTCAGCGTAAGGTTGAGTCACTCAAGAACATCAAGGATCAGGCTACACGGCAGATGTCGCAGCCTCCAAAGCCCACAATGAATGTGCCAGACCCATCGGTACAGCGCAATGCGGCGTCTTGGATGGAGCGCAACCCGTGGTACGACCCACAAGCCAAGGACATGGACTCAGAAATCGCTCAGCGTCTGGATAAGAAGCTGACTGACGAGGGTTATGACCCTTCAAGCCCAGACTATTGGGAAGAGCTTGATGATCGTGTGGCGAAGTATCTGCCGCATCGTGCAGAATCTGCACCACAGCGCCCTGCTACGGCTCGTCCTCGCATGACGGGTTCTGGTCGTGAGTCTGCCCCATCAGGGCGTGCAAACGAGTTCAGAATCTCTCCAGATCGTGTCGCAGCGATGAAAGAGGCAGGCATGTGGGACAACCCAGAACTACGAGCCAAGGCGATTAAAAAGTACGCCGCTTGGGATCGTGAAAACAAAAGGAATCAATGATGGATTTTGGTGACGCAATCAAAGCATTGAAATCAGGTGAAAAAGTAGCCAGACAAGGATGGAACGGAAAAGGGATGTGGTTAATCCTTGTGTCTGGCACGTCTAACGTCGACTGTGCTGAAGGATCAGCTTATTACAAAGCGGGTTTTTTATCAGGCGAGATACTTCCACACATTGACATGTACACAACCAACTCATCTGGTCGAAAAGCAATGCTTCCCGGCTGGCTCGCTAGTCAAACAGATATGTTGTCTGAAGACTGGGTAATTGTTGAACAAGGAATTAATCATGGATAGCCGTATCAAACGCAGTGCGGGAGACACCCGCAAGAACCGCACCGAGCAAGATGAGACTCGTGCCGCCCCCGAAGAGAGCTTTCCGCTGACCCGTGAGCGTCGTCGCGCTCGTAACGAGTTCCAGCAGACGGTGTTGCCGAATATCCCTGATATCCCCGGCTACCACCTGTGCTGGCTCGCCACCAACAGCCAGTACGATCCTATCCACCGTCGGTTCTCGCTAGGCTACACGCCTGTGCGTGCTGATGAGATGCCCGGCTACGACATGTACAAGGTCAAGGAAGGAGACCAGTCGGGTCACATCATGTGCAACGAGATGTTGCTGTGCAAGATGCCGATGGATGTGTATCAGGACATCATGCTTGAGCATCACCACTACCAACCGATGGACGAAGCCGAGAAGATCAAGGTTCAGCAAGAGCAGCTCGTGAGCCAGCGTGATCGTTCGGGTAAGGCTATGGGCACAATTGAAGGTGGCTTGCCTGATGAGAGCAATGTGCAATTACCACACTTCAATTAACAGATGTTGTTTTTTGTAAAAATGTATTAAAATCAGTACAAGGTTGCCCGTTTTGCATAAAGCGGGTAACCAACCAAATTCAGTCCTAAAAATCGCGCCATTTAGTGATTTTGCCTGTAGCTTTGAAGAAAGCGAAAACATTATCCTTTTAACCGTTTTTAGGAGCATCCTATGAGTGCAACCTCTGCACCTTTTGGTCTGCGACCTGCGTATTTCCCAACTGGGTTGGAACGCGCACAGGCGTTGGCTAATGGAATTACCTCTGGCTATGGCACTGCCATCCTCAAAGGTCAAGCTGTTCAATACTCGCCAAACGCTGGCGTGATCCTTCCAGTTCTCGACACAACAACCAACAGTGGTTTGGTCTCTGGCGCTTTCGCAGGCGTTGAGTGGACTGATACGACTGGTCGTCGTCGCGTGTCGAACTACTGGCCCGCAGGAACTACTGCAATCGCTGGAAGCGTCGTCGCTTATTTCTACAATGATCAACAGATCGTTTATGAAATTCAGACTGACGGTACTATGGCTCAAACGGCTGTCGGCAACGAAGCTAACCTGAGCAACTTTACGGCAGGTTCAACAACTACTGGTTTGTCACAGATGACTCTCTCCGCCTCTTTGGCTGGTTCGGGTTCGGCTGCTCAATTCCGTATCGTTGACATCGCTCCGTATCCTGACAACAACTGGGGTGATGCGTATGTGATCGTTCGCGTACAAGTCAGCAAGCCACAGTTTGTCGCAACCACTAACGCTATTTAAGGAGGGCTAAAAAATGGCAGCTCCAATGCGCAGTACCGACTTCCGGTCGATCGTTGAGCCAATCCTCAACGAGTGTTTCGACGGAGTCTATGACCAACGCTCTGACGAGTGGAGCCATGTGTTCCGCGAGCAACAGGGTATCCCACGCAACTACCACGAAGAACCCGTCCTGTACGGCTTCGGCGCAGCTCCTCAGTTACCTGACGGCACACCCGTCTCGTACCAGCAGGGCGGCGTGCTGTTCCTCCAGCGCTATGTTTACAATGTGTACGGCTTAGCCTTCGCGTTGACCAAAGTGTTGGTTGAGGACGGCGATCACATCCGCATCGGTCAGGTCTATGCCAAGCACTTGGCACAGTCGCTGGTTGAAACGAAAGAACTGCTTGCAGCTAACGTGTTGAACCGTGCGTTCAACAGCAGCTACACAGGCGGTGACGGCGTTCAATTGAGTTCTAACGCTCACCCGATCGTCAACGGTACATTCAGCAACCTGTTGAGCACAGCAGCTAACCTGTCGCAAACTTCGCTTGAGCAGATGCTCATCCAAGTTCGTCAGGCTGTGGACAACAACGGCAAGAAGATTCGTCTTCAGCCGCTGAAGCTGATCGTTGCCCCCGGCAATGTGTTCCAAGCTGAAGTTCTGCTCAAGTCGGTTCTCCGTACTGGCACAGCAAACAACGACATCAACCCAGTCAAGTCGATTGGTCTGATGCCTGAGGGTGCTGCAGTGCTGAGCCGTCTGACTTCTGCCACTAACTGGTGGGTACAGACAGACGCTCCTGAAGGTCTGAAGTTGATGATGCGCCGTGGTCTGGAGAAAACGATGGAGGGGGACTTTGAGACCGACTCCATGCGCTATAAGGCTACAGAGCGTTACACAATTAGCTGGACAGACCCACGAGCCGTTTACGGCACGCCGGGTGTTTGACGAGGATTAGTAAAAATGGCTCGCGATATGGAAAATGCCAAACACTTAAAGCGTGAATGGTATCTCCGTAATCGTGAGCTTACCAAGGCTCGTGCGAAAGCATGGGCTGAGGCTAACCCTGAAAAACGTTCTGAGATTCTTGCAAAAAATCGCAAGAGTAATGCGGAATCTCGGAACGCATATAACCGTCAATGGTTTTCGCAAAATTCAGACAAGCGTGCATCTTATGAGGCAAAGCGTCGTGCAATGATTCTTCAGCGCACTCCAAAATGGTTGACGCAAGACGACCTGTGGATGATTGAAGAAGCATACGAGTTAGCCAAAAAAAGAAGCGCAATGCTTGGTTTTGAATGGCACGTCGATCATGTTGTACCTTTGCAGGGCAAGAAAGTTTCTGGACTTCATGTTCCGAGTAATATTCAAGTAATACCCGGCCTTGAAAATGTCAGAAAGAATGCTTCATTCGCTCTTTAGTATTTTCGATTAATCCCCGAGTGGTTCAAGCCACAGGAGAATAAAATGGCACAATTTTCAGATGATCTGTTCCTCGGAACAGCAGAGACCTACATGGGTCTCAATTCGGCTCTTGGCAATCCTTCGCCAATGGGCTTGGGTGTCGGTCCTTTGGGTCGCATCTATGTTTGGGACAGCGTTCCTGTCGCCAAAGCAACAAACAACATTGCAACTGCAAGCGTGTACACATCGACAGTCACTCTGACTGCAGGTACTGGCACGACTTCGGTTGTCCGTGCTGACGGTGTTACGGTTGTTCAGCTTGATGTTCCTCGTGCTGTCGCTACAACGACTGGCGCTGGTACACCAACAAGCCGCAACGTCACTATCTCTGGCTACGATGTCTACGGTCAGCCAATGAGCGAAGTTATCGCCACTGGTACTGTCCAATCGACAACAGTCAACGGCAAGAAGGCTTTCTATCAGATCAGCAGCATCACGATCTCTGGTAGCCCTGTTGTGACCGTTGCAGTCGGCACAACTGATATCCTTGGCGCACCTGTCCGTATCACCAACGCTGGCTACATCGCTCGCTCTGGTTGGGATGGTGCATTGGCTGATGACGCAGGCACATTTGTTGCCGCTGTTACGACGACTGCTACGACAACATCTGGCGATGTTCGTGGAACATATGTTCCTTCGAGCGCACCCGATGGTGCTAAGCGCCTCGTTATGGGCATCCTCTTGCCAGCGATTGCTGTTGGTCCTCAAGCTACTCGTACCGGCGCTCTTGGCGTCACACAAGCCTAAGGGGTAAATCATGGGTTTCAAACGCATGGAAAAGATGGATACAACTGAGCCTTCAGTTGATGAAGTCGGTAACGGTATGAAGAAAGGCGGCAAGACAAAGAAGATGGCTATGGGCGGAGCAATGCCTGTAGCACCTTTGGCGGCTGCTGCTGCTCCTATGGGGCGTCGTGCAATGCCTGCTCGTCGTCCTGATCCACGCGCAGCAATGATGGAAGCTGCGATGGCTCAACGTGCGCCGATGATGCGCAAGAAAGGTGGCGAAGTCGAGAGCAAAGCCATGCATGCAAAAGAAGAGCGTGAGATCAGTGGTCTCAAGAGCGAGCTTAAGGCGCATGAAGGCAAGCCAGCATCCAAGGCTCACAAGGGCTTGAAGATGGGTGGTCTGCTCGGCGGGATCGAGGCAACTCGTCCTAACCCAAAGCGTGTGACTGGCGGCATCGAAGGTCCCGGCTACAAGTCTGGTGGCAAGATTCAGCGCAACACTGTTGCTCAAGAAGCTAAAACCAAGATGGTCACAGCCAAGCAAGTTAAGTCCTTAAACACCAAGACTGGTGGTCTAGAGGGTCGTGGTTACGCTAAGGGCGGCAGCGTCAAGAAGTATGAGAATACTTTGATGCACGGCGGTCCTAAGATGCCTACGAAACCTCTCGGCACAAAGTCGATCAAGCAAGCACCTGCTGGCTATAAAGACGGCGGTCATTGTGCGATGAAGACAGGCGGTGAGTCTGGCTTCAAAGGGATGAAAAAAGGCGGTTGCTGGTAATAGGAACGGGGTGACTTAGGTCACCCCACCTTCTTGAAGGATTGTCATGAAAGTACAAGTGGTCTCTCGAACTGGCGCAGGCTCAACAACTCCTATTGTCATCAATACAAACTGTACGCCCATCAATATTGGCTTTGCGGTGATTGTGACTGGCACTGTTAATTACTCTGTTCAGTTCACATATGACGATCCAGAGTCTGGTTTTACTACATGGTTCGATGATGCGACCATCACTAGCAAGACTGGTAATGAAGATGGCGCAATCAATTTCCCTATTACTGGGCTCAAGACGCTGGTTAATTCTGGCACTGGCACAGTAACCATGAAAGTTGTACAGGCGGGAATTGCGTAATGGGTACATACTCTTCCGCAACTCGGCAGGGTGCGTATGAACCATTTGACCTACAGGTTGCTCGTGGTCAGGTTATGGGTCATTCCACCGTCAACGTGTATGGTTATCAAACTGTTGTAGCGACTGACTTTATCCCTATTTGGGAAAATGCAACGCAATACACTTACCCTGTAGCTGCCACGCAAATGAATTTGGCTGGTACGGCAGGCGATACCGCATCAATTTTGATTAGCGGACTGGATGCAAACTACCTGCCAATTTCTGAAACACTGGTTATGAATGGCGAAACACCCGTTCAAACAGTAAAGTCTTATTTGCGCATTAACAGCATGCAAGTCACGGCAGGTAGTGCCACAAACCCTGCTGGTGTTGTGACGCTGAAAAATCTCACAAATACTGTAATTTACGCACAGATCAATGCTGGAGTAGGTCGTACACAGGCAGCTATTTACACTGTTCCTGCTGGATTCACGTATTTCTTACAGCGAGTGAATATCTATACATCACTCAACGGCAACAAGTTTGTAACATACCAGAACAAAACAACTAGCCCGACAGGTGTTGTGACTCTTACTCAGCAAGCACCTTTTCCGGTTAGTTATGATGCGTTGCGTGTTATGCCTCGCCCATTTGCGGAAAAAACCGATATTCAGTTGCAATGTAAAATTGACTCAGGCACAGGCGCTGTTGCCATCTCGCAAGAAGGCTACCTCATTAAGAACGCAGACTAATCATGCCAAGCAAATCCCCTGCCCAAAAGCGTTTGATGCAAGCAGTGGCACACAGCCCTAAGTTTGCCAAGAAGGTTGGCATCCCGACTAGCGTGGGCAAGGAATTTGAGAAGGCTGATAAGGGCATGAAGCGCGGTGGACTGTATGCCAACATCCATGCCAAGCGTGAGCGCATTGCGGCAGGATCAGGCGAGAAAATGCGCAAGGTGGGCAGCGAGGGCGCACCTACAGCCGACGCATTCAAAGAGTCTGCAAAGACTGCCAAGATGAAAGAAGGCGGCGTATCGCTTGCTGTTGGTCGTGGTGAAAAATTATCTGTTGAGCGTGGCGCAGGGCTTACCGCCAAGGGTCGCGCAAAGTATAATCGTGAGACGGGAAGCAACCTAAAAGCTCCCCAACCGCAAGGCGGATCGCGCAAAGATTCATTCTGCGCACGCATGAGTGGTGTAGTAAAGAATGCAAGCGGTGACGCACCTCGTGCGAAAGCCTCGTTAAAACGCTGGAAATGTCCGGGGTGGTAGATGTCAACTAGCGGAACTGTCTCTCAGACCACAATCTCTGTCCAACAGTTGATCGACCACGGCGCTCGTCGGGCAGGAAAGCTTGCAGAAGAGCTAACCGTTGAGCAAGTTCAAGCATCCAAGCAGAGTCTGTACTATTTGCTCTCCAGTCTCGCCAATTACGGCGTCAATTATTGGGCAATCAACAAGGTTATCGTTGGTTTGCAGCCAGATAAATTCGAATATTTCTTGCCAGTTGGCACTGTTGACGTCTTGAACGCCAATTATCGTACCCTGACCAACGTTTCAACAGGCGCTTACAGCACATCAGGAACGGCTCTGAACGCTTTTAATGGCGTGGGCGACCTTGTATGTCAACTGACCAACAATACAGGCTCTATCGGCATTGCAAACGGTACAAATAATGCTGTTTACATCAGCACGATCGGTATTTTGCCTGCCGTGACTGGCAACGTTGCCATTCAATTGCAATATTCGCAGGATGGTTCGACTTGGACGACGGTGTATGACCCCGGCACTGTTGCTTGGACATCTGGAACATGGATTTATTACGACCTTGATCCATCTGCGACAGCTCCATTCTGGAGAATTCAGCAGGTTTCAGGCGTAAATATGGGCTTCTATCAGGTCGTATTCGGCACAATGCCGATGTCGATCAACATGGCTCGCATGAACCGTGATGATTACTCCAGTTTGCCCAATCGTTCGTTCACAGCGTTGCGTCCTCTGCAATACTGGTTCAACCGCACGATCCCGCAGCCCAACATGGAAGTCTGGCCCGTTCCCAACAGCATCCAGCCGCAGCTTGAGTTGTGGTTGAACAGGTACATTCAGGATGTGGGTGACCTGAGCGGCGAGATTGAGATTCCACAGTATTTCTACTTGGCGATCCAGTGGGGATTAGCGCATCAGATGGCGTGTGAGTTGCCACAAGTTGATCCTGCTCGCATCGCTTATTGTGAGCAACAGTACGAGAAGCATCTGTTGATGGCGCAGAACGAAAACAGAGATAAGTCGCCGATCTTCTTCACTCCAAATTTAATGCCATATACAAGGTAGAGGGGGTATAAAATGCCTCGCTTCCTTGATACAATTGGCAACAGCACGCTAAGCATCTTCATCTGTGACAGATGTAAGATGAAAAGACCTTACAGCGATATGCGACCCGATGGAAACATCCCCGCAATCAAGGTCTGTAGCGAGAGTTGTTCTGATGAGTTTGACCCATATAGGTTACCAGCAAGGCAGCCTGAAAAGATTAGTTTGCGGTTTCCCCGCCCAGACACCGATGTTGCTGAGAATCACGACAACATCATCACTGATCCGGGAATCCAAAACCAAAACGATATTGGCATTGCGACTGAGCAGGCTAATACACCAAATGACGGCAACCTTGATGTGCTTTCACCGTAGAGATTAAATATGGCAGACGTTCGGATAACCGCGCTACCAACCGCACAAAGCCCGATCACTGGCGCTGAGTTAGTCCCGATTGTTCAAAACGGATTGACGGTTCAGACAACCGTCTCCGCAATCACTTCCAGCCCATCGCTTACACAGACATTCCTGACCGTTGGTTTGCAGACTGGCTTGCCTAACAGCCGATACTTCTCGACTGGCACAGGTCTTGGCATTACTGACGGCGGTGCGCAGGGTGCGTACATAATCGCTTTGAATGGAACATCCGCTTCACTGGAAGGCGCTTCTACTGGCGTGATTGTTAAATCGGCGCCAAATACGATTTCATCACGAACACTTAGCACAAGCGGCAATGGCATTAGTGTCACAAACGGCGATGGCGTATCAGGTAACCCAACATTCCAGCTAACAGGTTTAGCATTAGCAATTGCTAACATGAGTGGCACAGGGTTAGTTGGTCTGAATGGATCAACATTATCGCCATTGACTCTGATTGGTGACCCAAATGAGATCACTATTTCTAATGGTAACGGCGCAGGCGGCAACCCAACGATCGGATTGGCGGATAATCCGATTGTGCCGGGCAACGCAGGTATAGTGATCCCAGTTGGTACGACCGCGCAACGAAGTGTCGGCACTGACGGCGAGATTCGATATAACAGTCAGTCTGTAGCTTACGAAGGGTTTGCTGGAGGATTGTGGCGTGAGTTTTCGCTAACAGGCGGAGTATTGTCATTTAGTGCAGGGTCAACTGGATTCTCCCCAAGTTCTCCTACATCTGGCGTTGTGACGCTCTCTGGTTTATTGAATAGCACCAGCGGCGGTACAGGCGCTTCGGCGCTTACAGGATATTTATATAGTAATGGCGCATCGGCTTCTACAGCGTCCACTACAATTCCAACCACGGATTTGTCTGGAACTATTTCTAATGCTCAATTAGCGAATAGCGCAATCACAATCAATGGCACTTCTGTATCTCTCGGTGGTTCTGGAACAATTACAGCAACTAATCCTAACGCGCTGACAATTGGCACAGGGCTAAGCGGTTCAAGCTACACAGGCTCAACGCCAGTCACTATTGCACTCGCTGATACTGCGGTTTCGCCAAATAGTTATACGGCGGCAAACATTACTGTTGATCAGCAAGGGCGCATTACGGCTGCCTCTAATGGCTCTGTCGGCTCAGTTACTTCGGTATCCGTCTCTGCAGGAAACGGGTTTTTAGGCACAGTCTCTAATCCGACTACGACCCCAGCGATTACGCTATCCACTAATGTGACGGGTGTGGTGTACGGCAATGGAACAGCGCTCTCTGCGGCGACAGGATCGCAAATTGCAACAGCGATCGGATCAACAACGATCACAAACGCAACAAACGCAACGACACTAACTGGAGGAGCTACAGGCTCTTTGGTTTACCAGTCTGCGGTAGGCGCAAGTGCATACTTAGGCATTGGCACAAATGGCTATGTGTTGGTTGCAGGAGCCACAATCCCTCAATATGTAGCTCAGTCAACATTGGCTGTTGGGTCGGCAACGACTGCAACAAACGCAACAAATACCGCAATTACGGAAGATACAAGTACGGCAACAGCGGTATATCCGACTTGGGTAACAGCCAATACTGGCAACTTGCCACAAAAAGTCACATCAACTAAATTATCATTTATTCCATCTACGGGCGCATTGACCGCAACAGGTGGAATTTCAGGTGGAGTATTCTAATGGCACAAAGCGGATTTACCCCAATTAAACTTTACCTCTCCACTACTGCGGCGGCTGTCCCCACGGCGGCTAACTTAGAGCCGGGTGAGTTAGCGCTGAACAACAACGACGGCAAGCTCTTCTACGAAGACAGTTCAGGAGTTGTACAAGTCATCGCCACAAAAGCTGGCGCAAGCGGCGATGTGGTCGGTCCTGCATCGGCAACTGCTAATGCGATACCAAGCTTTGATGGCACAACTGGCAAGTTAATTAAAGACAACTCTGGCGCAACAATCTCTGCTGGCGTTGTAACTGCCACAGGATTTTCTGGTCCTCTAAACGGCTCGGTGGGAGCTACAACTCCATCTACCGTAGTAGCTACGCAAGTAGACATTACAGCCCAAGGTGATCTGCGCCTACAAGACTCAACGGGTGGCGAGTATGTGGCTCTACAAGCCCCTGCTACGCTCTCATCTAGCTACACCCTTACCTTACCTGCAGATGACGGTACAAGCGGTCAGGCGTTGATTACAGACGGCTCAGGCGTGTTGTCTTGGTCTACTGCGGCATCGGGCGATGTGTACGGCCCTGCCTCCGCTACGGATAACGCTGTAGCTCGCTACGATGGCACAACGGGCAAGATTATCCAAAACTCAGCGGTCACGATTGGTGACGATGGTGCGACTGTTATTGCGGCTAATAGCTCGTCTGACGGTCTGCGCATCACACAAGTAGGCTCAGGTAACGCTCTGACCGTTGAGGATAGTGCTAATCCTGATGCTACGCCCGTGGTGATTGATTCATCTGGTCGGGGAGTTTTTGGGTATACAAGTTTCCTTCAAGTAAATACTTATTCTGCTAATGAGCCATTAAGTGTGTACGGCGCATCAGGTCAAGGCATACAAATTGGAGATTTTGGCGCAAATCAATTTGCCGGCGGATTAAATTTTGGAAAGTCTCGTAGCGGCACAATTGGTACAGGAACAGTCGTAAACAGCGGTGATGCGTTAGGTAACATAATTTTTAATGGCTTTAATGGTTCTGCATACAATCAAGCGGCAACTATTGTTGCAGCCGTAGACGAAACACCCGGCACAAACGATATGCCCGGTCGCTTGGTGTTCTCCACTACGGCTGATGGTGCGAGTAGTCCGACTGAGCGGATGAGGATTGATAACGCAGGGCGGGTTGGGATTGGTTCTAGTTCATTGACTGGCTATAAGTTAAAAGTTGGCGCAACGATTACTGGTGGAGTAAATGCCTACGGCGTAGCTATGGATGCCGCCGTTCAATCTGACACAACTTTTTCAGCTAGTTACTTCACAAGCGTTGCTACTACACAAGCCACGGCGTTTACTTTATCTAACTTACGCCATTACTGGACTTTCCAAAACGCATTTGGAGCGGGTTCTTCCGTAACCAATCAATTCGGCTACTTTGCTGACGCATCCCTCACAGGCGCAACCAACAACTACGGCTTCTACGGCAACATCGCAAGCGGCACAGGACGTTGGAATTTTTACGCTGCGGGTACGGCTGCTAACTATTTTGCTGGCTCTTTGTCGGTTGGAACAACTAACGCCCCTGCACAATTTACAGTACAGACCACAGGCACAGGGACAACGGCGGGTAGCAATGTTATCTCACGTTTTCAGACAAACGGAAGTGGCTATGATGCCAACATTCAATTTAGCGATACCGTAGCCAATAGCGTTAATATCGGTCAATTCGGCGGTGCTTTTTATACGATAATCAATGGCGTAGAACGGATGCGCATTGCCTCCGTTGGAACAATCTCCCTAGGCGCAGCCCCCGGCGCAGAATCCCTGCGTGTCACGCCTGTTGCGAGTGCGGTGAATTTTTGGAACTTCACAGGCAATACCGCTGGTAACGCTATTGGCGCTGCGGCAACAGGTGGTGATACTAATATTTCGCTTGGCTTTACAACCAAAGGTAATGGCGTATCTGATTTCTATTCCAACAACTATGGCAGTTTGCAGTTTCGTGTAGCCCACACAGCCTCCGCAGTTAACTACTTACAGGTAACGGGCGGCTCTACTGGTAACTATCCTTATTTTACGTCACAAGGAAGTGATACAAACGTATCTGGCGGTATGTATAGCAAAGGTACTGGCGGATTATATTTTGGAACAGCCTCTGGGGCAACAAACCAATTTGTCGTAGCCCACACAGCCTCCGCTGTTAATTACTTACAGGTAACGGGTGGGGCTACGGGCGTTGGTGTTGCTTTATCGGCTCAAGGTAGTGACGCAAACATTACAAATTTCTACTCTACCAAAGGCACAGGGCCACACAGTTTTTTTACTGGCGGCGGAAATCAATTTGTTATATCCAACACAGCCTCCGCAGTCAACGCTGTACTTGTTTCCGGTAGCGCAACTGGAGCAGCGGTTCAAGTTGCTGCGGGAGGCTCAGACACCAACATTGACCTAGCCCTTACACCAAAAGGCACAGGAAACGTCAGATTCGGTACACTTACAGCGACCTCTGATGTGGCTATCACAGGGTACATTGAGATCAAGGACGGCGCAGGTAACGTCCGTAAACTAGCCGTTATTTCGTAACTTGGAGATTTAATTGAAAGTCACTCTTACACTAGAAGTAGAACAGGTTAACGCAATTTTGCAAACGCTTGGACAGCTTCCAACATCTAGCGGGGCTTTCCCGCTAATGGTAGAAATCAAAAAACAAGCAGATGAGTCTGCCAAATCTCAAGAATCAATCCCACAGGTGCAACTATGAAAGTATGGACAATCAATTCTCTGTCGACATTAAACACGCCAGAGCCAGAAACGGCAGTGATGAGCAACTTCACCATCTCGGAGGACGGTCAATCGGTGACTTACTCGGTTAACCTCCTGCCCGCTGACGCATCAAACTTTATCCCCTACGCAGACATTACCCAAGCCGAAGCTATCCAATGGACGCAAGACGCATTGGGCGCAGAGCGTGTAACAGCGATGGAAGCTGAAGTGGATGCCTTGATTGCACAGGCGGCTATTCCTACTCCACAACCTACCCCATTGCCTTGGGTTGCGCCTGAGCCAGTAGTTGAAGCCCCCGCCGAAGAAGCTGCGTAATGTGGTGGCTCTTGCTCATACCCGTGGCAATTGTCGGATTCTTTTTCTGGCTCTGCGCGGGTATGGATGAGCAGATGAAGGGGTACTGATGAACCGCACCAACTTTGAACACGCTGGATACGCCTTGCTTATGCAGGGTGTAGTCTGGCTGCTAACTGGCAACCTATTAGCAGGAGCAATGCTTGGTGTTGGTTTCTTCTTCGGTCGTGAACACGCTCAGGCTGAGTACAAAGCGATCAATACAGACTTCGGCGGCAAGCGAGCCAATATGCCGTGGTATGCGGGGTTTAAACCGAAGTATTGGACGCTTGATGCTGTCCTTGATGTATTGTTTCCCACAGCGGTTGTGATAGCCGCGCTCATCCTTTCTAGATGGTACTAATATGGACTGGCAATATCTAATTAACTTGGGTGCAGGTGCGTTACTCGCAGTTGGCGGGTGGTTTTGCCGCCAGTTGTGGGATGCTGTAGAAAAGCTCAAGAACGATATTGGCAGACTTGAATTGCACATGAGCGAGAACTATGTCAAGAAGTCTGAGGTCGAGAACCTGCGGGCAGACATGGACAAGCGCTTTGACCGCATTGAAATGCTGTTAGACCGTCTATTCGATAAGCTTGACTCAAAGGTCGATAAGTAATGGTCACGGCGAAGAAGACCGTCGCCAGAGCGCCTGTGAAGCGAGCGGCAGTAAGAAAAGTTTCATCGAAGGCATCCCCCAAGGCTGCACCACGGGATATGACCGACAAGATTCTTGATCTGATTAAGTGGGTGGATAACCCGTTCAAGCTTGTTTCCGTCATTTTGCTGTCCACGATTGCGTTTGCAGGATACTTTGCTTGGGATAGTCGTCAGGTTATCTTGGCTGCGATTCAGTCAAACAACTCGATGCCCCAACTCAAAGACCACGATCAGTTATTGCCACTGGCAAACAGTTTGGTTAAAGATGTAAACGCTGTGGGCATTGTTATCAATAAAGTAAACCTTGCCACAAACAGCAGAACCACAGTCCTCGCTATTGCTAACGGTGAACGCAACCACAAGCTTGAGGGCATCACGGTGTCTTTGTTTGCAGCCAGCCCAGACAGGAACGCGGCTGTGGTTAGTATGCTAAACAATGAAGTGTCGTGTAGCGACTTTATGCCGTCTAGCGCAATTGGTGACTGGGCAAGATCAATGGGTGTTAAGTACGCTTGCCGTGCATCCATTCCAAACGAAATAGGCAAGTTTGCAGGTTATATAACGGTTGGCTTCAAAGACATGCCACGGGACTTGATATCCGTGAAAACTCGGATGATATTAGCCGCTACGGAGATGGACAAATGAATCGCCTAGAAATATTTTGCAGAAGGTTTAGCGAGGCAATGCCAGCTTGTTTGATGGTGATGGTGCAGGGCAACCCACTAGCGTTGTCTTTAGGGCATTGGCTCAAGGCTTGCCAGACAGGTGCTATTGCAGGGCTGATTATGGTTTGTCTGTCGTTTACGCCACGCAAAGACCTGATGGACAACAAGTACACCATCGCTGGTCTGACGGGCTTTGCGACTGCTGTTGCTGATTATTTGATCCATCCTACACACTTTGGTGGTGAGTTTACCGAGGCGCTTGTGACAGGTCTTGCTGCAGGGTTGTTGTGCTTGGCGCTATCCAACTTTAAAAAGGAAGCAAAATGAAAGCAAAATGGGAAGCAGTAAAGGCTTGGTGTAACGCCAAGTGGACAGCAACTAAGGCATGGTTTTCAGGCGTGAGGTTCTAATATGTTACCGATAATGGATATCCTTGGCATCGGCATGAAGGTGCTAGACAAGTTTTTCCCTGATCCTGAACAGAAAGCAAAGGCTCAGCTAGAGCTAATGCAGATGCAGCAAAATGGCGAACTTGCCAAGATGCAAGCCGATATGCAGGAGCAAGGTGAGCTTACTAAACGCCATACGGTAGACATGGCGTCTGATTCTTGGCTGTCTAAAAACATTCGGCCTATGACCCTCCTAATCATTCTGGGTGGGTACTTCACCTTTGCAATGATGTCGGCGTTTGATATGGACACGCATAAACAATACGTCGAACTGCTTGGTCAGTGGGGCATCATAATTATGTCCTTCTACTTCGGCGGCAGAACTGTGGAAAAGGTTGCAGACATGGTTGAGAAACGTAAGGTCAAGGAAAGCGAAAATGGCAGCAAGTAAAGCCAAGCAAGACATAGCTTTGATAATTCAAGCTGGTCTTGATGCGGCCGTAGAAAAGCTGTCCGTAAAGCGCGGAACTTGTCTTGTTGATAAATGCCAAGATGATGCTGTTGCGAAGGGGTTGTGCAACGCACATTATTTGCGTAACAAAAAAGGAAAAGATTCAGATAGGCCTATTAGAACAAGAACGAAAGATTGTATTGATTGCGGAAAGCCGTTAAATAATAAAGGCGGCTGGATGCGGTGTGCCAATCATTACAAAAAGGCAAGACAAAGAACAATCAAAGAATCTCTTGTAAATGCTCTTGGTGGATGTTGTCAAAGCTGCGGTGGAGTTTTTAGTATGGCTGTGTATGATTTCCATCATATAGGCAAAAAAGATGGTGACCCCTCTTGGATGATAGCAAATTCCGGCATTGATAAAATAGCCGAAGAACTATCAAAATGTATTTTGTTGTGTGCTAACTGCCATAGGATGGAACATGAAAGAGAACTGGGATAAATCATTTAATCAAATGTTGGCATCAGAAGGGGGCTTCAGTAATCATTCTTCCGACCCCGGCGGCATGACGAATCTTGGTGTCACTAAGCGTGTCTGGGAAGAATGGGTTGGGCGTGAATCAAACGAAAAAGAAATGCGTTCGCTGACTCCTGAAATGGTCGAACCGCTATATAAGCGCAAATTCTGGGACGCATGTCGCTGCGACGACCTCAAATCGGGTATTGACTACCTCGTCTTTGATTTCGCGGTCAATGCGGGCTGTGGTCGTTCGGCAAAAGTCCTTCAGACTGCTGTGGGTGTGACGCCTGATGGCGGGATTGGACCAATCACTTTAGCCGCTGTAAACGCTATTCCAGAGGCTGAGCTGATTGAAAAGTTCAGCCAAGCCAAAGAGGACTTTTATCGGTCACTGAACACGTTTGAGACCTTTGGAAAAGGCTGGCTGAACCGAGTTGCCGCAGTTAAAGTTAAAGCTACCACAATGCTTGGATAGAGGGTAAAATGTCAGACAAAGCGCTTTGGGATAAAACGCACTCAAAATCACATAATTTGTGGGTGTCGCCATGACCGCGAGCTTTGTTCTAACCTATGACAGCCTAGTATCAACGATTGAACAGTACCTTGAGCGTAATGACGCCGCTGTTGTCGATCAGATTCCTACATTTATCACGCTTGCTGAGTTTGAAATTGCTCAGCAAATTAAAACTTTGGGGCAGATTGAAGTTGCTCAGGGCGTGATGGAAGTCGGCAACCCTGTCATCCAAAAACCAGCCCGTTGGCGAAAAACCGTATCGATGTCAGTGACCTCTGATGGCATCAAGAACCCCGTTTTCTTGCGCAAGTACGAGTACCTGACGAACTACAACGATGAGAGTCCAAGTGGATTGCCGCTGTATTACGGCGACTACGACTACGACAACTGGTATGTATCTCCAATCCCTGATCAGGCATACACATTTGAGGTGTTGATTTATCAGCGTCTCCAGCCGCTATCGTCCACGAACCAAACAAACTGGATCACGAACAACGCCCCCAATGCCATGCTCTTTGGTGCATTACTTCAGGCGGTGATCTACCTCAAAGACGATGCACGCCAGATATTTCAACAAAAGTACGACATGGCAATGCAGTCTCTCAAGGCTGAGGATGTTACTCGCGTTGGCGACCGCTCAGCTATCGCTGTGGACTCTTAGAGGTAACCATGACTAATGCATATGTCAACCCTATTACGGGACAGACCATCAGCCCATCGCAAGTGGGCTACGATCAACTTACGATATCAACGAACACGGAGTTGGATTGGCCCATCAATGGGACGACAAACACCAATGTTGTTGCGGCGATTATCCAAGTTACGGCGACGACAACGGGATTAGACCTATTGATGCCATCTGCGCTGCAAGTCAGCACAGGTCAGAGCGTCTTGATTCAAAACATTGGATCAAACACATTCACCGTTACAGATATCTCTGGCAACACGATTGTATCGATTGCGTCAGGCGTAGCGCAATACATATTCCTCACCAACAATTCTACAAATAATGGTATATGGTCTACCGTTACATTTGGCGCAGGCACTTCCTCGGCAAACGCTGCGGCATTGGCTGGGTATGGATTATTTGCTTCGGGCGTTACGCTTAATCAGGAATATGTAGAGAGTTCTGTTTTTTCAAGCACCGCTTTGAATGACACTTACCGCGCTCAATTTTTAGTCTGGGCAGGTGGTGTGGGTACGCTTACATTACCCACAGCGTCTTCGGTCGGTAATGGTTGGTTTGTAATGATCCGAAATGGTGGATCAGGCATCCTAACCATTAACCCTAGCGGCACAGACACTATTGACACCAACTCCTCTCAGCAGCTACAGCTTACTGAGTCATTAGTTGTTGTATCAAACGGCATTGATGGCTATAGCACATTTGCATATGGGCGTAGTAATACATTTGCGTACACACAGCTTGCAAAGACCGTTACAGGCGGCACAGACACGCTTACAGCGGTTGAATATGCAAACGTCGTGCAGGAATACTTCGGCGCTTTAACATCGAACCAGATCATCGTTCTGCCGTCTACGGTACAGATTTATTACCTGAACAATCAGACAACTGGATCGTATTTATTAACCTTCAAGACATCGGCTGTTGGTGCGGCAACTGTTACTGTTCCGCAAGGTCAGACGCTAACGGTCATTTGTGACGGTACAAATGTATTTAACTCAAGCTCGGCATCTGGGGGCGTGGTTACATCATTAACCATTAATCCCGGATCGGCATCAGCCCCTTCACTAAATTTTGCGGGCAACATAACCACTGGTATGTATCAGCCCGCGACCAACCAAGTTGGTTTTGCTTTGGGCGGGTCAAACGCATTGACGCTTACTACTAGTGGTTTGTTTGTTCCTGCTGGCGTCTCGGGCGGTACATTCTGATATGGCAACCAAAGTCATTAGTCTAAACATTAAGCCGGGCATCCAGCGCGATGGTACTCAATTTGATGCGCCTGTTTATGTTGATGGTAGATGGGTGCGCTTTCAGCGTGGTCGTCCTCGCAAGGTGGGTGGCTACAAGGGGATCTTCCAGAACGCTGCAGGAATCAGCCGTGGCATGATTTTAAACTCAGAAAACGGTCTGAACTATGTTTACTCAGGATGGAGCGATGGTCTGCAAGAGTGGGTAACTGATGACGATGATGGTGTTGGGTCAGGCCCAACCAACATTCAATTCTCTGGGGCTATTTTAACCACACCTACTTTGGTGGGTGGTAGTGCATACACGAACGGTACTTATTCTGGTGTTTCACTAACGGGTGGCTCAGGCTCTGGTGCTATTGCAGATATTACGGTTGCTGGCGCTGTCGTTACGGTGGTGACTTTGGTTTCGGGTGGTATTGGTTACCTGTCTGGTGATGTACTAAGCGCGCCTGCGGCAAGCATTGGTGGCACTGGCACTGGATTTTCTATTACCGTTGGAACTGTTGATTCAAGTTTTACTGCCAACGCAAATAATCTTTGGCAATTTGACATTGGTTTTGATTCTGGTGGATCAGGCAATCAAACTATTATTGCGCACCCCGGTCAGAATCTGACGAATATTGACAACACGATCAATACACCTGTGCTGATTGGCGATTTCCCTGCTGGGGTGATGAGCCAAGTCGGAGTGTTTACGGCGGCTGGCACGATGGTGGTAGGACCACCCAGCGTGTTCACCATCAACTCCATCAACGCTTTGATCGCTATCGGTCAGACTGTAACGGGTACAGGCATCCCATCAGGCACGACTGTCACTAATGTTGTGATTGGATCATCTACAACTGATGTCACGCTGTCCAATACAGCCACGACAGCGGGCGCATTGACGCTTACATTCAACAATAACATCAGCGTATCAGGTGGGTGTGTGATGTTGCATCCGTACTTGTTTGTGTACGGCAACAACGGTTTGATAAAGAACAGCTCGGCTGGCAACTTCCAAGACTGGGTGTCAGCCGATGCCAACGAGAACACAGTATCGGCAGGAAAGATCGTCAAGGGTCTACCTGTGCGAGGTGGTACAACTTCACCATCTGGCTTGTTCTGGTCGTTAGACTCCCTTATTCGTGTGAGCTACGCCCCTACAACGGTCGGAACAAGCACGATCTATTGGCGCTATGACATTGTCAGTAGCCAGAGTTCAATTCTGTCCTCATCGAGCGTGATTGAGTACGACGGATTGTTCTTTTGGTGCGGCGTGGATCGATTCTTGATGTACAACGGTGTTGTGACTGAGGTTCAGAACAACATGAACATCAACCACTTCTTTGACAACCTGAACTATGCTCAACGTCAAAAAGTGTGGGCAACGAAGATTCCTCGCTGGGGTGAGATTTGGTGGTTCTATCCCCGTGGTAATGCAACTGAATGTACGGACGCAATCATCTTTAACGTCAGAGAGAAGATTTGGTATGACGCAGGCGAGGCATTAGGCGCTCGTCGCTCTGCAGGAACATTCTCTGAGGTGTTCCGCAAGCCAATCTGGGCTGGCAACGAAGAGAACGATGCGGGTACATACACTCTCTGGCAACAAGAGTCAGGCACAAACCGTGTGAACTTGAGCCAAGAGACAGCGATCCAGAGCTACTTTGAGACGGATAGTCTTGGATGGGTGAATGGTGGCCCGAACCAGAACGACCCAGTAGGCATGAACAACTGGATCAGGCTTGAGCGTGTTGAACCCGACTTTGTGCAGTCTGGCGACATGAATATGTATGTCACAGGTAAGGGGTATGCGTCAGATGTCGATGTGGTGACAGGACCGTATGTCTTTGCCCCCGATACATTGAAGATTGACTTGCGTGAGCAGCGTCGTGAGATGCGCTTGAGGTTTGAGAGTAATGTCGTCAACGGCAACTACGAGTGCGGTCTGAACCTACTCTCTGCGGATGTTGGCGATGTAAGAAGCACAGGCAACCCATAATGGTCACATACGATCCTCGCGGGCAGAGTTGGGACTCATGGTGTGCGCTTATGGCTGAGTTGTTTGCGCCACAGCAATTGGGTACAGTGCCAGAGGATCGGTGGCGTGAGTGGGGTGATGCAATGGCAGGGATTGGTTACTTTATGAGTTCCAATATCCCTGACTCACGCACCTTTGATAATTGGGAAGATTGGGCGGTATCGATCGTCGGAATTATGAGCATACAGCCATGAGTCCTCAGTTTGGTGTTGAGCATATTGAAGACATAATTGATGAGTTGGCTCCTTTGTCTGTCGCTCATCATGCAGAAGTAAACGCATTTGACGATACGCCACTAGACATCAACTGGGATCGGTATGTGGCGGCAAAGAACATCTACCAAATGATTACCTGTCGAATAGGCGATGAACTTATAGGATGGATTGGTTTTTTTGTGTACGATCATATGCGTCACAAGGGCTATAAAATAGCCAAAGAAGATTGGTACTACATTGTTCCTAAATGTAGAGGCAACGGGATCGGTAAAGCATTATTTAAGTACGCAGAAAATGTGTTGCGTAATGCTGGCGTTAATCGTGTGATGATTAGTTGTAAGGTAGACCACGATCACACAGAGATGATTGAGTCGTTGGGTTATACGCATTACGAAAAGAATTTCACTAAGGTGCTTGCATGAAATATAACCACGACAGTATGTTGCCAATCGGTGCTTTTAAGCCTCGTGGCAGTGTCGTGGGTGGACGCTCTATGCGTCTGCATGGTGGTGATAGCTGGTACTACGAACCAGAACCTACTGGTGGATCGTGGGGTGGCGGCGGAGACGCCGGGGCGGTTTGGATTCCTGACCCAGAACCTGCACCTGCTCCTTGGTCTCCACCGCCTGAAGCACCCGCTCCTGCACCTGCGCCAGCTCCTTGGTCGCCTCCGCCTGAGCCAGCACCTGCACCTGCGCTTCCTGTAGCTCCAGCAGCTCCTGATTGGACGCAGACGGTGAATGATATCTATCAGCAGACATTTGGTAGACAAGCCGATCCAAGCGGGATGGCAACATTTACTAACCTGTTGAATCAAGGCATGACCGGCGAGCAAATGCGTGAGGCTCTCAGAACTAGCCCAGAAGGTCAGTCTATGGGGTTGTCTCCAGCGCCTGCTCCAGCCGCCCCTGTTGCACCTCTTGCCCCCGCTGCTCCAACATATACGCCATTTAATCTAGACCAATACGGATACACCACTGACACAGAGACTCAGTATTACAACGCAGCCAAGCTTGCCAATTGGCAGATGGAGCAGGGCAGACCTGATCTAGCACAGCCGTACATTGAGGAAGCCAACGCCCTTAAACAGAAATTAGATTCACCATTCCGCATTGATACGATCACAGGTGGCGGCGGTGGCGACGCAGGAAGTGGCTCTACCGAGACATACTTGGTTGATAAATCTGGCAGCATCATATCTGCTGTTGCCCCACAAGATGGTGGTAAATACAGCGTCAATTTTGAAGGCGCTGGAGACTCAGGTACAAGCTCTAGTAGCCCTGTATTTACATTGGATGACCTGCTGAAGCAAGCGGTATCCGAAAAGAATACTCCATTCGGTTTAGGCAGAGGTCAGGCGGTTGGATACGCTTACGAATTAAAGAACGAAGATGGTGAGCCATATCAGCGCTACGATGCTAATGGCAACCTCACGGAGTTCGTCAATAGATTGACGGGAGAGTGGACAAAAGCCAGTGATGTAAAACCGATTGGATCGGTGTTTGATCCAAACCAAGGCAAATTCGTTACAGAGTACAAGTACGGCGACAACAAATTCATCTCTACCCTCGGCTCAGGTGGAAGCACATTTGCCCCAATTATGGACCCGTACAGTAAGGATACTGGCGGATTCATGGGCGAGGGCGGCTGGGCAAAGGCTGGTGCGCTTGTCGCTGCTGGTTTGACGGCTGGTCTCGCAAGCGGTGCGTTAGTGCCTGCATCTGTGGCAGCCGCTGCGCCGGGTTCGACTGCGGCAATCGGTTTGACTGCAGCAAAAGGCGCACTGACAAGCATAGCCGTAGCTGGAATTCAAGGCGCAACGCCAGATCAAATGCTCAAGGCAGGTATTTTGGGCGGTGTAGGAGCAGGTCTGGGTGGTTTTGTAGGTGCAGCCGACCTTGGCACTGTAGGCAACATCGCAGCAAAGGCTGGTATTCAGACAGGCTTGGCGGCGATTGCGGGCGGCAATGTACCGAACGCACTTATCTCTTCGCTCATCAATAGCACATTGCCTGTTGTCTTAAACGAGGCGCTACCCCCAGAGACATCCAATATTATCTCTAGCCTGCCCAAGCCGATTCAAAATATCATCATGAGTACGGCAGGAAGCGTGATTGGCGCTGGGTTTAATGGTCAAGACATCTCTAATGCGGCGGTAAGCGGCGTCACCAATGGATTGGTCAGCCTCGGTAAAGATATCGCTAGTGGCGCATTTAAAGACTTGTCAGAGTCAGAACTCGCTCAGACGGTTAAAGACTACCTGACGCCAAAGACGACGGCTGGTGGTTTCCTTGGTGAGTATGGAGATATGGCTCCACCACCAAGTCAGACTGATGTGATAGATAGCATCTTTCAGCAAGACGCAGAGGATGTGATTAATCGCAATCCGCCACCCTTGGTGCAGGACGCTATCAACCGCAATACGCCAGTAACTGCTGAGACAGTCATTACTCCTCCCCTTGTGCAAAACGCCATCAATCAGGCTGTCAATCCTGATGATGTAACCAATGCGCTTTTAGCGGGACTGGAGAACCCATACATTGGAACGCCATCGGCTCCTCTGGCAAGTGCAACGACAAGTGATGTAAATCCTGTTGCTGTAGAAAATACCCCAACATTGCCTGAAGTATCTGTCACTGGTGATGAAGACACGCTACGAATCTATAACGAAGAAATGGAAAAGCTTGGGTTGCCTACGGCGGAGTCTGTAGATGATCCTGCATTTGTTGGCGCATTAGATCGAATAAACGCTGGGACATATAACCCAGATGCCCCACTTGAATCGCCATTTCAGCCACAGCTTCCAGCAAGTGAATATGAACCTGCAATCAAGGCGCTTGAGGACGCAGGTTTAGATGTCTCTTACAGGACGCTAGATCAGTTCACTCAAGAACCCGGAGCGCTTGTCGATGCGGTGTATCCTGCCTTGGCGGGGCGTCAGCCAACAGAGCAAGAGCGCATTAATTTTATAGATCAGTATTCAAATAGCGCTACAGCATCTCCGCAGGACTTGATAAAAGAAATTTACGATCAAGTACAGCTAGACAAGCAAGTTCCTGTTTATATTGATCAGTCAACATCACCTACACCAGTTACACCTCCGCTAGAGACTGCAAAAGAGCCTGTTGAAGAGCCTGTCAAAGAGCCTACGGCATCCTCTTCCACATCAGGTGATAACCAACCAGCGGGCGGTCTTGGGACGCAGGGGGCTTCATCGGCTGGCAATGAGGGAGCGCCCGGTGCGCTGACCGCATCTGGGGAGGCGTCTGAATCTGAATCCCAAGCCGATAGAATTGCTTCTGAAGCCGCGAGCGCAGGTGATATACCAGCAGAAGACATCGCTATTGACACTCAGCGCATCTTGTCTAACTCTTCTGCGTTGGGGGTATCTCCTGAGCAAGCCATTTCAAGCGGCTTAATTAATCCTGATGGGTCATTAACAGACAAAGGCATCAAGAGGCTTGCTGATATTTCTGGTCTGTTAGCTTCTGATGTTGTGGCGCTTACAAACGCATCCACCACCGCAAGGACAGACACTGGCTCAGGCGTTACTTCTACTGGGGCTGGCGCAACGACAGGAGCTGATTCTGGTGCAGCGATATCAGGAACTGGCGTAGGCGGTTTAACTGGTACTAATGTTGGTGGCTTAGGTACAGGGACAGGAGTTGGGGTTGGTGAAGGCACGGGTACAGGATCAGGCGATGGCTTTGGTAGCGGTCTGGGTCTCGGCGGCGCTGGTACAGGCACGAGCGGTTCAGGCACGGGCGGCGCTAAAGCTCCAGTAGTCCCAACAGTTTCGTCGCCATCATACTCATACTTTAATTTAGGCGCTCAAGGGGCAAGCCCCGGTGCGTTGCCCGGCAATCTAGAGGCTACATTCCTGCAAGGTGCTAATGTGAACGATTACAACCCATTCGAGAATTACAATGTCTACGAACAGCTCCAGCCTGTGCGTGCCGCTCAAGGCGGTAGCCCCCTACAGCTTGCTCAGATGCAACAAAGCGTCTATGGGATCGATCCTAGCCTCTACAGCGTCCTACAAAAGCGCCAAGCACCAAACTACTTCACCTACGGTTCTGACACCTCTGGCGGCGAACCTACGAAGTTTGCAGGCAGTCAATTACAAGCTAAGCCGACCCCCGGCATTCCTGTGATTCCAACAGGTCAGGCTTCGTCGTCTGACTGGCTGTACAAGGGGTCGGGATCAAACCCGCTTGCTTCTGCAGGATCGGGGATTTCTAACTTGCCCGCAGGTATGTTGGCTCAAGGCGGTCAGGCACACGGTGGTGGTGAGGGTGAGCATATCCCTGAGTTCATCACTGGTGCGACAGGTCATTATGTGAAGGGTCGTGGCGATGGTCAATCGGACGATATCCCTGCCATGCTTGCCGATGGTGAGTTTGTATTTGATAGCTCCTCTGTTTCCACCCTTGGTAACGGCTCTTCGGATGCTGGTGCTAAATTGTTGGATGCTTTCAGGGAATCTCTGAGAGAACACACAAGAGCGGCTCCAAAGGATAAAATACCGCCTAAGGCATCACCACTGATGTATATGCAAGAGGCTATGAAAAAAGTTGGTATGAAATGAGAAAACTGCCATCGACGGCTTTTCAAAAAGGGCAAATTGCTCCGAATCGTGGTTTGCGCCATGAGGCAAAGTTGCGTGGCGACACTCATTACTTTACTGGCAAACCGTGCAAAAACGGTCATATTGAAAAGCGTATTGTAAGTAGCGGTGGTTGTATGGAATGCGCTAGGTTACAAACTGTTAAAACGCGCATTACAGAAACAGAACAACAGCGGTTGATACGCTTACAAAAAGGTGCTGATCGCGCTGCTCAATGGCGTCAAGATAATCCTGAGCATGAAAATACCAAAATTGTTAAGAAGCGCTGGAAGCAAGATAACCCGATTAAGGTATATGCCGCTACTGCCAATCGTCGTGCCGCCAAGCTTCAGCGTACTCCGCTGTGGTTGACTAAAGCACATCATGAGCAGATTGAACGGTTTTATTGGGAAGCTGCGGAAATTTCAAAAGTGGTTGGTGAGTTTTATCATGTTGACCACATTGTCCCTTTGCAAGGCAAGACAGTATCTGGGTTTCATGTGCCTTGGAACTTGCAGGTATTGCACGCAAAACAAAATTTAAGTAAAGGAAATAATCATGGCTGATCCAACAACGCTTGATCCTACCGCAACGACGACTCCTGCATTGCCGACAGCACCCGCAGCACCTACGCCGGGCGCGACATTCACAGCGGCGACTGGCCCTAACCTGACCGCAGGCGCATCAAATTATGTGACGCCTCCTCAGTTAGCGACACCATCTACGCCATCGGGTGGGTCATTTACTCAGGGTGCAGCCCTTCCATCCATTACGACTACGCAACAGCAAGCCACGGCTGCTCCTGCGTGGTACATGGATTACCTGAACAACTTGGCAGGTACAAGCACTGCTGCCGGTCAGAACGCTCAGTACATTGGTGCGCAGCCATTACAGCAACAAGCGTTTGAACAAACTGCGGCGAATGTGGGCAACTATCAGCCAAACCTTGCAGCGGCTAATGCGCTCACGATGAACGCCGCAACGACTGCAGCTCCAAATATGGCGGCTGCATACATGAATCCCTACATCAGCGGTGTAGTTAATGAGGCTGGTCGCTTAGGGTTGCAGAACATCCGTAACACTATCTCTCCTCAGGCAACTGCGGGTGCTGTAGGCTCTGGTCAATTTGGATCAACCCGTGGCGCTAATGTGCTGGGTCAGAACATCACAAGCGCCTTGCAGAACTTGGGCGGTCAGCAACAGGGATTGCTTGCTGGTGGCTACCAGAACGCTATTACAGCCGCACAAGCCGACCTACAGCGTCAGATGGGCGGTGGGGCGCAGATGGGTGCTTTGGGTACGACGACGCAGAACCTCGGCATGGGTGATGTCAATGCGCTATCAACGATGGGCGCTCAGCAACAGCAGATGGCTCAGAATCAGCAACTGTTCCCGCTTCAGGTGGCTGCACAGCAAGCCGCTCTGATGAAAGGGTTCACGATTCCGACTTCGGTGTCCTCGACCTACACCGGTCCGATCCCCAACGCATATCAGACATC
>Ga0222712_10000422_pt1 | contig 56369 bp, 46 predicted proteins | sample C33_657DmetaG_FD_165043 | JGI IMG/M metagenome (GOLD analysis project Ga0222712, IMG submission 165043) | Estuarine water microbial communities from San Francisco Bay, California, United States - C33_657D | ecosystem: Environmental > Aquatic > Marine > Unclassified | place: USA: California... | reverse complement strand
TTCTAAAGTATTGACGGCGACTTTTGGAGAGGCAATTATGGCTCACCGTTTCATCGCTTACGAACCATTCAAAGGAGCGATTCCTGGCCGTATCAACGGATCATTGATCTCAATGAACACAGGTCCTGCGATTCCTTACGCGATTGATAAATTACAAGATAGAGGGGTGTTCTTCATCGATCCAGGTGAAGAAGTGTACACAGGGATGGTAGTAGGTGAGCACAATCGCCAAAACGACATCGAAGTGAACCTTCAAGCTGCAAAGCAATTAACGAATATGCGTGCTTCTGGTACGGATTCGAATACCAAAATTGCTCCTAAATTAAACTTCTCATTAGAAGAGTGTATGGAATTTATCCAAAAGGATGAATACTTAGAAATCACTCCTAAGTCATTACGTATGCGTAAAATTTGGTTAGACCCGAACGAACGTAAGCGTAACGAAAAGAAGCCAAGCTAATTTTTAAAGGCTGCCCTCACCGGCAGCCTTTTTTTTATAACTTTACTGCAGGATGTTCATCCAAAAAATAATATTGCTGAGGTAAATAGGGCCTTAGCTCCCCTAGCCAATAGGCTGAAGGTTTCTTCAGAAAATACCAGGTGGCCTTTTGCCAGCTTTTTAACCATTCTTTATCGCTGTATTTTACTTCTTTCCCTAAGATCAAATATTGCTGCCCAGTAGCTTCTGTGGGCTCGCGAACATAAGCGTACGTTGCCTTTCTATATTTCCATTGTAGATTACCTTTCTCCGGCCATCGTCGCGTCAGCGTATCCTTCACGCCTATATTTGCCCACATCGGACTTAAGTGAGCTTGAATCCAGGCAGGATCCGTACTCGCAGGCAAAGAAGCGAAAGATTTCTCGCCTTTATTCTCGACCCATACCGCTTCCCCTTTTACTGAACTGAGATAAGACTGAGGTATCGTTTCAGGTGTTTGCCAAAAAATTAGCGTGATGCACGCGCACACTTTCCAGCGACGCGGCGCCCAAACGAGTAAGGCAATCGTCACGAAATAACATCCCATTTCAAGCAGCGAAATCCGCAAAAAAGGCATAACTGAAGTAATCCGCTCCACCCAGCTAAACATCAAACCGTGTAACAATTGAAAACTAGTCCTCAAAAGATAGCCCAATGGCTGAAAGGCCCATTCTGGCAAAAAAGACCCTACAACTAACAACAAAAAACCTAGAAATAAGGCAATAGAAGAGAACAAAATCAAAAAGGGATTCAACAGAAAAAAGGAAATCGGATGAGGCAATTGATGAAAATAAAACACAATCAAGGGCCAAGTAAAAATTTGAGCAGCTAAGGCGACGCAGGTTAATTCCCAAATCTGGGTCAGCGGCCAGCGAAGCCATCCAGAGAATTGAAAAACAGAAGCCCAGCGCTGTTGAAAGGCAATTAATCCCCAAACCGCTAAATAGGATAGCTGAAAACCTGCATCAAATAAGGACGACGGATGCAGAAACAACAAAACGAAAGCACTAAAAGCTAGGGTATTCAGGCTCTGTTGTCTTCGAAAAAAGGTTTTCGCAAACAGAATCACCGAAAACATCCATGCTGACCTTAGCACTGGCAAAGAAAAACCGCTAATACCCGCATAGCACCATAACACGGCCATCATCAAGCCAAAAAACACAAAAGGCCCAGCAGGCCTCCGTTTAAGCAAAAAGCCCAATAATAGGCTTAATCCCATATACAATAGCCCCACATGAAGACCCGAAACAGACAAAATATGAATTGCTCCTAAAGCCGAATAAGCAGACAAGGTCTCAAAATCGATCTTTGTCTTCACGCCTAACAGCATCGCTTCGGCCACATCCCGATCTCGTCCCGGCTTAAAAGCCCGTTCAAGTAAGCCAACAAAATGTGACTGAGCTTTTTCGAAAAAAGTCGCCTCTACCGCTCCCTTTTTCAATAATCGAATTCCATCTAACGAAACAAAGGCTGTCCCTCCTATACCCTTTTGGGTGAAATAAGCACCCCAATCCTTTTCATATGGAAAGAGTGGTAAGGGGAATGGCTTAACCACTTGTCTCACCGCATATACATCCCCAGTGGCAGGTTTAGGCAACTGTTTAGCGAGATACAAACGAACTAATCCAGCATTAGAAGACCAAGTCAGTGTCGAATCTCGTAAGCCCATACAGCGAGCTAACACAGACCAAGACTTCGGTTTCTCCTCTACAGATCCATCGACTCGAAACACAAAACCATCGCCTGGCAGCACTGGCAAAACGGGCTTCAAATAAGCAGCCCAAGCCATCGCAAAAACAATAATCAAGGAGGAGATGCCGACACTTCTACAAACTCTCCCCGGCAGAATAAAACCCAAGCAGCCCAAAAGAGGCCAGTAGGTAAATCCAGAAAGCAGAATTCCGATCATCCAAAACAACAAAATACGGACAAAAGGAAACCGAGAAAAATAGGAGATCATCGATTAGGCGGAAAGGCCTAAAGGTAGAATTTTTTAGCAGAGATCAGGGCCTCTACTTCATCAGGAACTAGATATTTTATGGACTGGCCTTGTTGAATACAAGCTCTAATATAGGTGGCTGAAATGTGTAAAACAGGCGCTTCTATTCTTTGAACGTTCTTATGGGACCATAAATCCGATTCCGGTTCTTCGCCACGCGGATACACGTAGAGACCATAATAATCAAGTATTTGGTTATAGTTTTTCCAGCTCTTGAACTGCTCTAAATTATCTCCACCTAGGATTAGCTTGAACTCTGTCTCCGGGTGACGCTCCGCTAAATGTACGAGCGTGTCAATGGTATAAGAAGGCCGAGGTAAATTAAACTCAATATCTGATGATTTGAATGCGTAATTTTCCGAAATGGCCCGTTCTACTAAATCCAACCGATCGAATTCATGTAGTAAAGATTTACTTTTCTTGTGGGGATTTTGGGGAGAAACGACGAACCAGATTTGGTCTACTTCTGTCTGATTCAGCACCGCCTGCGCAATGATCAAATGACCCTGATGAATCGGGTTAAACGAACCAAAAAACAGGCCTACCTTCATTATTTTGTTAATTTATCAAACAATTCCTGCGCTTCAGCGACCGCATCTTCTAGCTTATCATTCACTAAAATCACATCGAATTGTTCTTGGAAAGACCACTCAAATTTCATCTTGAAGATACGCTTAGACAAGGCCTCCTCATCTTCCGTACCACGAGATCGCAAACGCTCCTCTAGGATTTCCAATGTAGGGACTTTGACAAAAACAGCTAAGGCGCGATCACCATAATACTTCTTCAAGGCCAATCCTCCGCGGACGTCTACATCAAAAATGACGTGTTTCCCCGAAGCCCAAATACGCTCAATTTCCGACTTCAAGGTGCCGTAATACGCCCCCGCATAGACCTCTTCCCATTCCACAAACTCGTCATTCGAAATTCTTTGGCGGAAATCATCCGGCGTCAAAAAATAATAGTCTTTCCCGTGTTCTTCGTGGCGACCACGCTTATCGCGAGTGCAAGCTGAAATAGAGAAACCTAAATTAGCATTACGCGCTAATAATTCTTTAACGATAGTCGTTTTACCTGAGCCCGAAGGGGCAGAAAATATGATGAGTTTGCCTTCCAAAAATTTCGATGATTAAATGAACCAACAAAATAAGGGAATTAAGATCAATATAAGGAGTAGAATCGATGATATTTTCGAACGAATACTTTCAAGTAAACCGGAAGGACAGCTTGAAGTGCAGTTGGATTTCAACGCATTGCGAAGGGCAATTTCCAATTTATACCCTTCTTGACAAGGCATACATTGGTCTTTATTAGCTAAAAAACGGGCTTCCTCCTCAGCAGACGCCTCTTTATCCAAGATACGCTGGATCAGCTTCATGCAATCAGGTTGATGGGAACAATTCGTCTTCATAGTGTTTTTAACATCGATGGTAAAAAAATAGTTCCGAGCTAGGCTGACAACATGTCAGTTTTATAGCCTTTTTTAGCAGCGTATGAAGCTAAGGTTTCTTTTAGCAAGGTTCTCGCACGGTGAAGTCTTGATCGCACGGTACCGATTGGAATATTCAAAATTTTGGCCATCTCTTCGTAGCTAAACTCCTCTAAATCACATAGAATAATGATCATTCTGAAATCGACAGGCAACGCTTGAATAGCAGAGGTAATCTCATCCCCTAACATCTCATTAACGGTCTCAGCTTGTAAATCCGCCTGAAAGGCAGGCTCCGGGTCGTCATCACCCGCAAAGGATTGCTCCACCCACTCGAATTCAACTTTGGATGGACCGCGGGATTTCTTACGGTAATCGTTGATGAAATTATTCTTGAGAATGCGGAACAACCAGGCTTTGGCATACGTCCCGGGCTCAAAGGACCCAATAAAACGAAACGCGCGCATACACGTGTCCTGCACTAAATCATGCGCATCATCCTCGTCATTCGTCAGTCGAAGGGCAAAATTATACATCGCATCCATATGGGGCACAAACTCCTTTTCGAAGAGGGCTCTGGCTTGCGATTCTGTCAGCGCAACGGCTGAACTTATTTCTGTACTCATGGCGGTTTATCTATAAGATAACGCTATGCTTACAATTTAAACGCCAAAACGAAAAGGTGACAAAAAGACTTATTTCCCCTTGTTGAATAATTCTAATAAGGTAAACACAATTACGCCTAACATAGTACTTAAAAAGGCTTTCAAAAGACTAATGCCAAATAAGCTCGACTCACTTGCCTCTAATTGAAATAACACGAAATGATGCGTAAACAACATCAAAGTGAGATACGGATAAAACCACATCCACTTCATCTCATCCAAGCTGATGGAAGATCGTTCATCGTATCCATTCGCAGGGGTCAGGATATTAAAGAAGGTAGGACGCAACCAGGCTATCAAAACGGTTGAAAAAGCGTGCATCCCGTGTGTGTTATAAAATACATCCAGAATCCATCCTAAGACAAATCCCCCTAAAATCAAATTGACCGGCGGTGTTTCAATAGGCGCTTTAATGATTGCCCATAAATAAATGAAGCAGAAACCATAATAGAATAAGGCCAAATCTCGCAAGAACAATAATTGCACAACAATCGTTAAAACGACCGCTATCCACCATTTGTATTGAAAATTAGCGCTCATCTTAGTCGATTTTAGGTTTTGATTGTTCTAATTTCGCCTGCTGACCCGCAAACTTGTTTTCAATCACATACACATAGCGTAGCGTCGAAAAATGCGTCAATAGCATCACTTTAATATCGTGAAAAGTGCCATCGTCTTGCAAACCGACTTTGGCGACTATACCAATAGGAATATTGGGAGGATACACCGCGTTATAATCAGATGTAACAATCGTATCTCCTTTCACTACTTTTTTGTATTTCGATACGTCCATTAACTCCGCCACCTCAGGCTGATAACCCGGCCATTTGATATAACCGAGCTCGCCGGAAGACTTGATTTTAGCGGAAACCGTATTACTCGTGTGCAAAACGGAAACAATTAAAGCCAAATTCTCCGTACACGAAATCACCTTCCCTACTACTCCAGTAGCGGAAATAACCGCCATTCCAGGTTTGATTCCGTCCAGGTAGCCTTTTTCAATCGTCAAATAATTTTGGGAATTCCGTGTGCTTTGATCAATTACCTTACAAGCGATAGGCTTGTAGCGATCCAATGATGCCTTACTAAAAAAGACAGGTAAATCAGCTTTCTGCTGAACTTGAGCCTGCAGTTGAAAAATCTGCTGATGTAATTTTTGATTCTCTAGTGCTAACTCCCCATTGATTTCTCTCAATTGATGGTAAGTAGCTACTTCCTGCCTTGTAGACAGAAGGGAAGCTGCCCAGGAATTCGTGGTATTAAAATAAAGGGTATGTTGGTAATTATTGTAGGTGAACACAGCCCAAAGACTGATAACCTGCAGCAAAATAAACAGAAGCAGATTTCGCTGACGCAATAAAAACTGAAACAGTTGATTCATCCCCTAGGTAATCAATACCGGACGGTATTTCTCTAAGTTTTTCAAGATTTCACCCGTACCTCTAATGACCGCTTTTAACGGATCATCAGCCACGTGCACTTTTAATTGCGTCTTCTTCTCGATACGCTTATCTAATCCGTGCAACATCGCACCACCACCAGCTAAGTGAATACCGTTGTGGAAGATATCTCCGGATAATTCCGCCGGAGCTCTTTGCAAAGTCTCCATGATAGCTACCTCGATTTTCGTAATCGAACTATCTAAAGCGTAAGCGATTTCAGAATAATTAATCAAGATTTCTTTAGGGATACCCGTCATCTGATCACGACCACGGATCTCAAAATCTGCTGGAGGATTCTCTAGTTCTGGCAAAGCAGAACCCACTTGAATTTTAATTTGCTCCGCTGAACGCTCACCAATCACCAGCTTGTGCTCACGTAACAAATAATCTTTAATATCACGAGTAAATTCATCCCCAGCGACACGAATCGAGTTTTCAACAACGATACCGCTTAATGAGATAATGGCTACTTCTGTAGTACCACCACCGATATCTACCACTAGAGATCCATTCGGTTGTTCAATATCTATTCCAATACCAATTGCCGCAGCAATAGGTTCGTGTACCATATACACTTCACGTGCTCCAGCGTGTTCTGCGGAATCTTTTACGGCTCTTTTCTCCACCTCCGTAATACCAGAAGGAATACAAATAACCATTCTTAATGCTGGAGAAAAGAAGGAATTTCCTTTATCCATCATCTTGATTAAACCACGCATCATTAACTCAGCCGCGGTAAAGTCAGCAATCACACCGTCTTTTAAGGGACGGATGGTTTTAATATTATCATTCGTTTTCTCGTGCATCATCATCGCTTGACGACCCACCGCTAAAACCTTGTTCGTATTGCGATCTAACGCAATAATCGAAGGCTCATCTACGACAACCTGATCTTTATGAATAATCAAGGTATTCGCCGTACCTAAGTCCATGGCTATATCCTTCGAAAGAAAATTAAATAATCCCATCTGATTTTGTGATTGTAAAACACAAATTTACATAAAAATTGAGGTAAAATTTTAAAAAAATCGAATTTTACAATTTCCACGAAATAATTATAAAATAGGCCAAAGTAGGATCTCAGAAATCCTGAATCAACAAAATCCCACTCTTATTAATATATTACAATAAAATCGGTGAAAAAAAATAGGGCAAACTGGGTAAATTAATCGACAAAATAATTTGGAATTATTATCTGATTTATTAGTTTTGTCCAAGTTTAGTAGAAAAATCGTATTAATTACTCCGTTTGGTGATAAATTATGGAAGATTATAACAAGATCATCGAGTCCTTAGGTGTTAAATTCATCAAAGCGAGGAACATTAGAATATTACAACCGATTCGTATCAAGAATTTCTACGACGTAGAAAATTCACTCTTGATATTGTACAAAGGTGAGGTTTCTTTTGGTGAGGAGGAAACACCGGTGGAAGAAGGCGATATGCTTTTTATCCCAGGAGGTAAAATGATCAGCGTAACCTACGGAAACGCAGAAAAACCGAAAGCGGTAAACAACGAAGAGTTTATGACGCACCGGGAGTTGTATTTTGACCAAAATACAGATGCTACTCAAATCGGAACACAACCGAATTCATTCGGGATGGTAGCCTTCGAAGCGAAAGTTTTTGACTCAGTTAACTTCTTTACTTCGCTAGACATTCCTCCGTTCTTAATTAAACGTGATGATAAATTAGCGGCAACTATCCGCGAAATTTTAGAGGAAGATCTTTCAGATGCGATTGGTAAAGGACGTATCATCAAGATCAAAACGGAAGAGATCGTCATTGAAGTGATTCGTTACATCATCGAAAACCGTTTATTCGTAGAGCAATTAGCTACTAACTCGACTTACTTTAAAGATCCTCGCCTAATCGATATCTTCGCTTATATCAAGGATCATTTGGGTGGTGATTTATCTAATAAGGTTTTGGCAAACGTAGCTAACGTTTCTGAAGACTACGTAGGTCAATATTTCAAGATGTTAACGGGTATCAACCCACAAGATTATATCGAGTACCAACGCATGGAAGCGGCGGTAGGATTACTTCGCACCACGAAGAAATCAATCCGCGCCATCGGTTCCGAAGTGGGCTACAAAGACACGGCGTATTTCTGCCGTCGTTTCAAAATGATGTTCGGTATTCCAGCCGGAAAGATGAGACGCAGAGAATCGTTGATGAATATCTAGTTGACCTGCTTACTAACAAAAAAGCCCGCTGTTCTCAGCGGGCTTTTTTTATGAACTACAGTAAATACTTTAACTTCACTAATTCTCTCTCCGTCAAGAATCTCCAGCTTCCGCGTGGAAGATCTTTCTTAGTCAAGCCAGCAAAAGTCGTGCGATCAAGTTTAGTCACTTCATATCCTAGGTGTTCGAAGATACGGCGAACGATGCGGTTTTTACCTGAGTGGATTTTTACACCGATGACGTAACCGTCTGGAGTTACTTTGGCCAAATCATCTACTTTAATTTCTCCATCCTCCAAGGTTAAACCTTCTTTGATTTTCTCAAAATCCTCGTCAGTCAATGGTTTGTCTAATTCCGCTTGGTAAATCTTCTCGATTTCATTCGATGGGTGCGTCAATTTATCCGCTAATTCACCATCATTCGTAATCAACAATAAACCAGTCGTGTTTCTATCCAAACGTCCTACCGGGTAAATGCGCGATTCTGTCGCGTTCTTCACTAATTCCATCACGGTCTTGCGATCGTTCGGATCTTCGGTGGTAGTTAAGAAATCTTTGGGCTTATTTAATAATAAGTAAACAGGTTTTTCGCGGTTCAACTTACGATTACCGTATTTCACGATGTCCGTAGGATTTACCTGGTATCCCATTTCGGTTACCACCTTGTTATTTACCTTAATTTCGCCTGCCTCGATCAATTTATCCGCATCACGACGAGAACAAATTCCCGCATTTGCGATGTAGCGATTGAGACGAATCACGTCTGAACGACGATCGGTTTGGGCGATTTTCTTTTGGATTTTAGAAGGAGCACGCTCCTTGTAGCGATCTAATTTGTATTGTGGTTCGTAGGCAGGACCTGCATCAAAACGCGAGCGACTTTTAAAGGTCTCACGATCTGAATAACGTGGATTGCGAGCACCTTCTGGGCGCTCTTCCCGGTCTGCGAAACGCTCTGTGCGCTCCTCATAGCGACGCTCGATGCGTGCTGTTGGATTCTCATCGCGCGGTGTCGTCGATTCTTCTGAACCTTCTACCTTAGGGGCCGCATTGCGATCCCAGCGATTATCTCCTTTATAGGGTGTACGTGTTGGGTTTTCAGTTCTGCCAAAAGGCTTGCGTTCGCCTCCTTGGTATGGCTTGCGCTCACCACCTTCGCGGCTATCGCGATTGAATGGTTTGCGTTCTCCTCCACCCTGGTATGGTTTTCTTTCCCCATCAAATGGTTTACGATCCCCGAATGAACGACGCTCTCCGCCACCTTCGCGGTTATCACGATTGAATGGTTTGCGTTCTCCTCCACCTTGGTATGGTTTTCTTTCCCCATCAAATGGCTTACGATCTCCGAATGAACGACGCTCTCCTCCACCTTCGCGGTTATCGCGATTGAATGGTTTGCGTTCTCCACCTTGGTAGGGCTTGCGCTCTCCATCAAATGGTTTGCGTTCTCCTGAAAAACGATTGGATGATTCGGAACGTGGTGCACGTGGGGCACCTGAATCGTTGCGTGGACCTCTGAACTCGCGAGGAGCTCCTGAATCGTTACGCGGGCTGCTAAAACTGCGGCCTTCTGATCTGCCGGCAGATCTTCCTGTGGATGCACGACCTTCAGATGGTCGGCTGTCACGACGGTTATCGTCGTTTGAAATTCTTTTTCTCATAATGGTACAACATCACTGCTGGAATAAAAGACGACGAACGTTTGTCATCTTGGTTTCGATTGTCGAAATTTAGGCAAAGGTACAGAAAATAATCCGGTTTGTATTTATTTTTACGTTACATTAGTCCACTATGAAATTCGTAAAGTCATTTAATTCAAGCATTTACCTCTTTTTGATCGTTGTTACAGGCGTGTTAAGCGGCTGTAATTATGACGCCCGATTGTTCAAAAAGGCGAAGCAAAATTTCGAAGTGGGGGAATATGAGTGGACGATTCGGGAGGTGAAGCCCTTAGCACAGCGCTACTACCGTGCCGCTGAAACGAACTATTTCGTAGCGGAATCCTATCGACTTTCGAACCGCATTCAATATGCGACGCCCTTTTATTTGATTGCCAAAGAAAAGGGCTACGACGACAAAAATATCAATCTACACCTCGCCTACGCAGCAAAAGCCAACGGAAAATACGCCGATGCACGTAAATACCTAAAAGAATTTATTGAATCAAAACCCTCGCGCGAGCTAGTGGTGAAAGCGGAAATCGAGTTAGATAATTTACCCGCGGTAGAGGAATACAGCAAAAAGCCGAGTCCGGTGAAAATTCAAGGTTTGGTGGGGAATACAAATCAAGCGGAATTTGGCCCCATTAAACTAGGTGACGAACTTATTTTAACAAGTTCGAAGAAACCTTTGATCTACAAAAACAACGGACTCCCTTTTTTAGGCTTGTACAAAGCGCGACTGAAAAGTCCGGGTGAGATTGAAAAATTGGAATTGTTCAGCGCGAATCTGTTAGATGCGAACGCGAATGAAGGAACGCCTGCCTTTTCGAAAGATGGAAATACGATGGTTTTTGCGAGGGGGAATTCGGGTAAAAGCAAGGACCCATCGCCGGATGTGGATTTGTACATTTCGACCAAAAGAGACGGCAATTGGTCTACTCCAGAACGTTTAGCTATTTCAGATTCCATTGGTTGGGATGGAAGTCCGGCGTTTTCGAGAGATGGAAAAACGCTTTATTTTTCTTCGAACAGAAGAGGCGGAAAAGGCGGATTGGATTTGTACCGGGCGCCGATGGATAATTCGGGACGCTTTGGAAGACCGATTAATTTAGGCTCCACGATTAATACCAGGGGCAACGAAATCTTTCCCTATGTTTCGGAGGATGGGAAATTATACTTTTCTTCGGATGGACATCCTAGTTTAGGGGGATTAGATCTTTTCGTGGCAAGCCGAAGTGGGGATGAAATTCAAATTGAGCATTTAGGCGTTCCGATTAATTCGGTGGGCGATGATTTTGGGCTGTTTTTAGCGGATTCGACTCAGGGTTATTTCAGTTCTAACCGCGTGGGAGGAAAAGGAGATGATGATATCTATTATTTCGAATCGACCGGATCTGAAGATCGCTGGTGGTCAAGTGAAATCATGATTACGGAGAGCGGAGAGCCTGCAAAAGTAGCCTTATACCATTTGAGAACCCAAATTGTTAATGCGCGAAATAAGCCGATTCCGAAAGCGAAAGTGGGCATTAAGCGTAATGGAGAGATTCAACCCGTTCAGTTTAGTAATGCCGAAGGTTACCTTGACATTATCGACTTAAATCCAGCGGACCAAATAAGTTTCAACGCGAGCAAGGAGAAATACTTGACCAAACGTAGTGAATTCTTGATGGATGGACGTGAGATTCCAAAACAATTATTGAAGAAGGAATTAACGGACACGACTTTTGACCATAAAATCACGCTTGGAGTTGCCGAGGTGGGCGAAGAGTTAGGCGCCTTATTTGACGTAAATCCGATCTATTATGATCTAGACAAGTCTAATATTCGTCCAGACGCAGCGGCAGAACTAGACAAAATCGTCCAAGTATTAAAAGATAATCCTGGCGTGTCGATCGAATTGGGATCCCACACGGATGCCCGTGCGAGTGCGAGCTATAACTTGAAATTGTCCCAAAGAAGAGCTGAATCAGCTGTAAAATACATTATCGAGCACGGAATCGAGGCGTCACGTATCAAAGCCAAAGGCTATGGCGAGACGCAACTCATCAACGGTTGCTCCGATGGCGTCGATTGCAGCGAAGAAGCGCACCAAGAAAACCGCCGAACTGAATTTAAAATCACTGATCTGAATGACTAATTACGTCTTAAAAAATGCCCAAATCGTTAACGAAGGGCGAATCATTGCCTCCGATTTACGCATCGAAAATGGCCGAATTGCTAAGATAGCCATCGATATTACGCCTACTCCTGGAGATATCGTTTTAGACGTAAAGGGAAAACACGTTTTCCCGGGAATGATCGACGATCAAGTGCACTTTAGAGAGCCTGGCTTAACTCACAAAGCGACGATTGCCAGCGAGGCGCGGGCAGCCGTGGCAGGTGGTGTAACGAGTTTTATGGAGATGCCGAACACGGTTCCTAACGCGTTGACTCAAGAATTATTGGCGGATAAATACGCGATAGCGGCGGCCGGGTCTTTGGCCAACTACTCCTTCTTTATGGGCGCCGGCAACGACAACCTAGAAGAGGTGTTAAAGACCAATTCCCGCGACGTTTGCGGCATCAAAATATTCATGGGCTCGTCTACGGGAAATATGCTCGTGGATAATGCGCAGACCTTGGAAAAGCTATTCTCTAGCTGCGAAATGTTGATCGCAACGCACTGCGAAGATGAGCCAACAGTACGCGCACGTACCGCCCTTTTCAAGGAAAAATATCCCGAGAATGCGCCGGCCTACATCCACCCCTTAGTTCGAAACGAAGAGGCTTGCTATTTATCCTCGTCGATGGCGGTGGATTTAGCGAAGAAAAATAACACTCGCCTGCACATATTACACATCTCGACTGAGGAGGAATTAGCCTTGTTCGAGACGGGTAAAGCGGTGAAAGACAAGAAGATTACGGCGGAAGTTTGCGTGCACCACCTGTGGTTTGATGCGGCACAATACGATACGCTGGGAAACCAAATCAAATGTAATCCGGCCATCAAGGATGCGCGCCATAAAGCGGCTTTGCGCAAGGCTTTGGTGTCTGGAGAACTAGATATTATCGCGACGGATCACGCGCCGCACACCTGGGACGAGAAGTCGCAGGAGTTTTGGAAGTCTCCTTCTGGCTTGCCTTTGGTACAGCACCCTTTGTTGTTAATGATTGATTTGGCCAAAGAAGGTCACATCAGCCTCGAGCTCATCGCTGAAAAAACGGCGCACGCAGTGGCGGATTGTTTCCAAATCGAGGAGCGTGGGTATATCCGTGAAGGGTATTGGGCGGATTTAGCGATCGTGGATTTGAATAAACCACTGACCGTTTCAAAAGAGAATATCCTTTATCAATGTGGCTGGTCACCGTTAGAGGGGCATACTTTGTCTGCTTCGGTGGAGCATACGTTTGTTTCTGGGCATTTAGCCTATTCGCAGGGTTCTTTCGACGAAAGTAAAACGGGTAAACGTCTATTATTTAACCGCTAAGATGGCTGCGCTCCTCCCCTTTTATTCGCCTATCGGGCTAGAAGCCGGCTTGGATGAAGCGGGGAGAGGTTGTTTAGCAGGGCCAGTCGTGGCAGCAGCGGTGATTCTACCGCGGGATTTTCACCATCCATTTTTGACGGATTCGAAGCAGATGACTTTGCGCCAACGAAATGAATTAAAGCGATTAGTTCGGGAATACGCCATCGACTACGCGATCGCGGAGGTGGATGCGGCGAAAATAGATGAAATCAACATTTTAAAGGCTAGTATTTTAGCGATGCATGTTGCGGTGGATCAATTGACGGAACGTCCGGAACATTTATTGGTCGACGGAAATCGCTTTTACAGCTACCCATTAATCCCGCATACTTGTATCATCAAAGGGGATTCGAAGTATTTTTCGATTGCGGCGGCCTCTATTTTGGCCAAAACACACCGAGACGAATTGATGGAAAAGATGGCCCTAGAGCATCCAGGCTATGGTTGGGAGCGAAATGCGGGCTATCCTACTTTGCAACACCGGAAAGCAATTCTTGAAAAAGGTTTAACAAATTACCACCGAAAAACGTTTAAGGTGGAGATCAAATAATTGCGTAAATTGAACGCTGTATGAAGGGTAAACTGGTACTTCTTTTTTTATTGAGTTTTTCAACCTGGGCACAAGATGCTTTTCGGAAAGAGCGCGCCCTGCGTTTTGGGATGCAACAAGATTCCATCTATAGAGGTGCTCAAACGTTAGCTAAAAAAAGAGGTATTCCACTTCAATTGAACATAGGCAAAGAGAAAACCCTTCAATTTCAAGGATTTTCGGAAATAGGCGAAGCTTTGTATTTGAAAACAGAATCAAATGCGCAAGCGGCTAAGATGACGAAAACAAATCTGCTCTATCCTGGCGGCTCTTTAAATTTAGGGTTGACAGGAAAATCAGACTCTATTAAAGGTAAGCTCGGGATGTGGGATGGTGGTGGCGTTTTAGCGAGTCACCAGGAGTTTGGGGGTAGAGCAACGGCCGGACAAACGATTACCAGCTCGAATGACCACGCAACGCACGTTGCTGGAATTCTAGTTGCAGGAGGAGTTAGCCCAACAGCGAAAGGAATGGCGTATGAGGCAGATTTGAAGTTTTGGGATTATTCAAATGATAACTCCGAAATGAGTACTGCTTCCACCTCTCTTTTAATCAGTAACCACTCGTATGGATACCAAGCTGGTTGGGTTTACGATGAAACAAAGAAAAAATGGCAGTGGTGGGGTAATGATGCGGTGAGTACGGAGGAAGATTATAAGTTTGGTTTATATGATGCCAATACACAAACTTGGGATCGCATTGCCTACAACGCCCCTAACTACCTTATTGTTAAATCTGCCGGAAATAGCCGCAACGAGAATGGGCCAGCAGCTGGCGAGTATTATTTCTTGCGTTCTACAAGTGACTCTTCTAATAAGGCTAGGGCAAAAAACGATGGTTACGACATCATTTCAACGTCAGGAACGGCTAAAAACATCTTAACCGTAGGAGCTGCGACTCTTTCTTCGCTCATTCCAACTAAAGGCTCTGACGTGGGTATCTCCAATTTTACGAGCTGGGGACCTACCGATGACGGAAGGGTAAAACCGGATGTCATGGCGATAGGCACGAGTATGTTTTCCACGACAAATTCAAACGATAAAGCTTACGCTACCCAAAGCGGCACCTCGATGTCATCTCCCCAGGCGGCTGGATCGCTCTATTTAATTCAGCAATTATACAATCGTCTAAATAAAAATACTTTCATGCTCTCGTCTACCTTGAAGGCCGTGGCTATACATACCGCCATGGATATGGATGCAGCCGGACCTGATTATAAAACAGGGTATGGATTGATCCAATTAGACAGAGCGGCAGCCTTGGTCAAAAATGAGGGAAATGCGCATTTACTCAAGGAAGAAAAATTAAGTCAGGGCCAAACAAAAACCTATACCATCACAAGCTCAGGAAATGGCCCACTCAAGGCTACCATCGCTTGGACGGACCCAGAGGCAACCACGTCTACTGCTTTAAATGACCGAACACCCCGCCTGGTTAATGACCTAGATATTCGGTTAACAAGTGGATCTTCTACCTTCTTGCCATTTACCCTGAATCCGGCAACGCCAGACGCCTTAGCGGTACCAGGAGATAATATTCGAGATAACGTAGAGCAAATTGTCATCAACAATACAATGCCGGGTCAAACATTTACCCTGACAGTGAGCCACAAAGGCGTCCTTAAAAATAGCAATCAGGATTATGGGATAGCTGTTTCAGGGATAGGCGGACCGGCTTATTGCGCATTAGCTACGACTACGACTACATCAGACTTTCAAAAATTCACTCTAGGCACGACCAAAGATTCAACGGGTCTTAACCCAGTTTTCAAAGCCGAATTAGGAGCTACCCTACCGGTTGCAATCCAATTTTCTGGATCAGGAACTAGAAATACCCGCCTTTACGCCGATTGGAACCAAGACGGAGATTTTACCGATGCAGGAGAGGAACTGTATAACTCCGCTTCGAGTGCAACCACTTTAACGATACCAAGCAGCTTAATACAAGACAATTTTTACCGGATTAGATGGGTAACTTCCTCTGGAACTGCCACCTCTTGTGGAAGTATTTCCTCTGGTCAAACCAAGGATTATGCTTTGCAAATCTTGCAGGCCTCGAAAGACTTCACAGCCGTTTCGGTTGCACAATCCACCGCTGGATTCTGTGCGAATACAGGAGCTTCTAGCTATGTCGCTCGTATAAAAAATGCGGGATCCCTCACGCAAACGAATGTTCCTGTGCTACTGGAGATCAAATCTGGCAACACCTTGGTGGGCACAGCAACTGGAACCATCAGTAGCCTAGCATCGGGCAGAGAAACGGATGTTAATCTGAGCGGAAATGCAGAATTAGTCGCTGGAAACAGTTACTCTTTCGTGTTGAAAACACAATTAACAGGGGACCAAAATACCCTGAACGATCTCTACACGATCTCTAAAACAATTGAAAACCCAGCTGCGCCTGTGGTGACCGGCACCATTTGTAGCGGGGCGTCAGAGTTAAGTTTAGCATCGACAAATGGAAGTCCGCTTTGGTATAATGGGACGACCCTCTTAGGGGCTGGAACTAATTTGAAAACGCCATCCACTGGAACCTTTTATGCGGCATTTGATAATTTAAGTGCTACCATGGGGCCTGCGACGAAGGCGGCTTTTGGAGGAGGAACGTATTATTCCAATTTTGGCCCAGAGCCTATTTTCTCAGTGACACAACCGACTATTCTAGAATCAGCAACAGTCTATATAGGAACCTCAGGGACCGTCACTTTTGGCATTTTCGATAAAGATACCGGCGAGTTAATTGCCTCCGTTGCAAAAGACTTAACAGCCACCCGAACATCTGCTAATTCCACTACGGTAAGCAGTCAATTAATCGACGATAAAGCTGATCCAGGCCAAAAAGTGATCTTAAATCTTCCCTTCCCTAAAGCTGGGAATTACATTTTATCACACGTCTGCTCGAATGGAGCTTCTATTTTCAGAAGCAACCGAACGGCGGCGGATACGGTGAATGCACCTACGAACATCGGATATCCGTATGCAATACCAGGAGTTATTAAATTAACGGGGGCTTTATTTAACGGAGGAGAAATTCAATCAGGTTATTATTATCTGTACGGAATGAAGTTCAAATCCTACGCCTGCCCTAGCCCGAAAGTACAAGTAACTGTCACTACCGGCCAAAGTCCCGTCGTAGCCGTTAGCCCTACAGGTTCCACTACCTTATGTGCAGGTGACAAAATCACTTTAACGGGGACGCCCGCTTCCGGCACACCATCCTACCAATGGTTTAAAAATGGCACCGCCATCGCGGGAGCAACCACCAACAAATTAGACGTCAACGCTTCCGGATCCTACACGCTCAATTCGAGCTTTAATGGCATTTGTCCCGTAGTTTCTCCAGCATCGACGATCACCGCGACGAATCCCTTAGAACCTTTGGTGACTTTCAATCAAGGTATTTTAACCACTTCAGCCGGTACGGAGATTCAATGGTACTTCAATGATGTGGCAATCTCTGGCGCAACTGGCACTACCTACAAGCCTACTGCAAATGGGGTTTACAAAGTGAAATTAAAGGACATTAATGGCTGCTTGGCTACAGCAAGTTATGGCATTACCATTTTAGCGGCAACTGCAGACAATCCGTATTCGACCTTCTATGCGTTTCCTAACCCAGCGACTGACGTGTTGCACATTGGCATTCCTAGTGCTTACCAAGCATCAAGTTTCCGAATTCGCTTGACAAACATGCAAGGAAAGGAGATTAGAGATTATAGAGTAGAGAGCAGAGATAACAGATTAAGTTTAGATATCTCTGCTTTGACGACTGGTAATTATGTGGTCAGTTTTCCAGACTTAGAAAATCAGGTGAGTATTAAATTCCAAAAGAATTAATTCGCTTTTTTAGCCCAAGTAAAGATCATGCGAGGCGACTCTAGCTCGTTAAAATCAGCTAAGTGGTAGTCGCCTTTTAAGTCGATTAATTGTAAGCCTGCTTGAGCCGCATAAGTAACGAAATCATTTTTAGCCACTAGCTCTACCTTTTCTACAAAGGAATAGGATTTGCCTTTATCGCTAAAATCGATGGATTTGTACAAATAGCCAGCCTCTGACCAGCGCTTGATGTGGAAGGTAATTCCCTCGCGTTCCACTGATTCAGAGGGCACTAAATTAGCTAACACATAGGTAGGGTTGAAGAAATCCAGAACCAATAAGCCGTTTTCTTTCAAGCCACCGGCGAAGGTGTTGAAGGCTTTTTGGTTGTCTTGTTGATCGTCAAAATACCCGAAACTGGTGAAGAAATTAAAGATCGCATCGTAGTGGTTTTGCAAGGGCAAGGGCTCTCGCAAATCGTGTACGAAGAAAAGAAGGTTTTTATTTTCAAAGGCTTGGGCAGCCTCAATATTTGCTGGAGATAAATCAAACGCATCGACCGAAAAGCCTAATTGCTCTAAGGTGATGGCGTGGCGCCCTTTTCCACAAGCCGCGTCTAGAACGCGTGCACCAGGTTCCAGGTGTAAATTACGCTGAAGTGAGCCGATAAAATTCGCGGCTTCCGTCTCATCCCGTTGGGCATACAGGATATGGTAATAGGGGGAATCAAACCAGGTACTAAACCACTCTTTTTCCTCCATTATTTGCGAATACTTACATTCGTTAAGAAGTCCTGGTAAGCCAAAGCGATTCCTTCTTTCAATTCAATTTTATGTTTCCAACCCAATGAATGCAATTTAGACACATCCATCAATTTGCGCGGCGTGCCATCTGGACGTGAAGTATCCCATTGAATACTGCCCGTGAAGCCCACTATTTCTTTCACTGTTTCGGCTAATTCTTTAATCGTTACGTCGATTCCGGTACCGATATTCACTAGTTCTGAGTCGCTATATGTTTCCATTAAGTAGACACAAGCCTCAGCTAAATCATCTGCATGCAAGAACTCGCGCATGGGTGAGCCAGTTCCCCAAAGCGTCATGGAAGCATCCCCGCGTTCTTTGGCCTCCTGAAACTTGCGAATCATGGCGGGTAAGACGTGAGAGTTTTCTAAATCGTAATTATCATTAGGGCCATACAGATTCGTAGGCATCACGGAGATGAAATCGCAGCCATATTGTGCGCGGTAAGCCTCGCACATTTTAATGCCGGCGATCTTCGCAATGGCATACGGCTCATTCGTTTCTTCTAAATAGCCACTTAATAAATACGACTCCTTCAGAGGCTGAGGGGCTAATTTAGGGTAGATGCAAGAAGATCCTAAAAACTGTAATTTCTTAACCTTATTGACGAAGGAAGAATGAATGATGTTATTTTGAATGGCCAAATTCTCATACAAGAAATCCGCGCGGTAGGTGTTATTCGCCACGATTCCGCCCACTTTAGCCGCTGCTAAAAAGACGTAATCAGGTTTTTCTGCCGCGAAAAAGTCGGCTACTTTTACTTGGTCACGTAAATCCAATTCTACTGAAGTCTTCAGCAACAAATTTGTGTACCCTTCTTTCTGTAATTTACGCACGATAGCGGAACCCACCATTCCACGGTGACCTGCTACATATATTTTTGCTTGTTTTTCCAATGAATGAATCAAATAAGGCCTCAAAAAATCCTTGCAAAAATACACAAAGTCCGTCAGGTAATAAGTTTAATTCGTAGTTTTGGGAAATATTTTTAGGTCACACCTATGCATTTGCGCGTAATCCTATGTTGTTTTTTGCTTAGTTTGAACCTCCTCGTTCAAGCGCAGAATAAGGCTATTACCGTAAATAAACCGCTCATAGACACCTCCGTTCACGAAAAGGGTTTATTAAACGGACGCCTCTCGACCGGGCTTGAAAGCAAAGCGGCCGAAGCAAAGAAATTCAAAGAAGATAGCAAGGCATTTATTGAGAGTTTGGGCGTCAAGGATTTGGGCAAAAAAATGGTCAAAACTGCGAAGAAAAAACTCCAACCACGCGACGAATATGCAGGTATCAAAACCGAACGTAAGCTGGGTAATTACGGTAGTGGCGTTCGAATGACCGTGGAAGAGGTAAGCGTGGTAAAATACGTGGAAGATGAAGCGCTAAGCCCATATGCTTCGGAGATTTTTATCTTTGACCCCTCGCAATCACGCGTCGTTTCCATTCCCACAAAAGACGCTAAAAACGCCCAAATCTGCCACGGCCCTTTCAAGAAATACGTGAACCAAAAACTCATTGAAGAGGGCTTCTATTACATGGGAGTGAAAGATGGCCGCTGGGAAAGCTATGGCCCGGAAAATGAGCTAGAGAACAAGGTGTATTACGAAAAAGGTTATACCGCGGGATCTCACATAGCCTATTATGATGCGGCGAAAAAGAAAATCAAAGAAGTCATTCCACGCCTATATGGCAAAGTCCGCGGCACCTATTATTCCTTTTATCCGAGTGGTAGTTTAAAGGAGGATGGGCGAATGGACGATAGTGTAAAAGTGGGACGTTGGAGGGAATACCACGAGTTTGGGAGTGGTGGTCGCTTGAAGAAAGAGTGGCGATATGGGAAGGATAAATTCGACTCGTCAGAGCCCATGTTGATTCAAGAAAGGGATCAGCAGTCGAAGGTTATTTTTCAGGCCAAAGAAAATTAATCTAGCCAGGAAACATTTGTTCCCTAGCTAGATCTATGACTTAAACTGTCGTCTTAATCTTCAATTCATCTAACTGTGCTTGCGCAAGTGGAGACGGCGAATCGATCATCACATCACGTCCCGCATTGTTCTTAGGGAAAGCGATGTAATCACGAATCGAATCCGTTCCACCAAATAAAGAGCAAAGACGGTCAAAACCAAAGGCCAAACCACCGTGCGGCGGCGCCCCGTATTCAAAGGCATCTAATAAGAATCCGAATTGTGCTTGCGCCTCCTCTGGAGTGAATCCAAGGACTTCGAACATTTTTGATTGTAGGTCTTTTTGGAAGATACGAATCGAGCCTCCACCCACTTCAACGCCATTCACGACTAAATCGTATGCGTTTGCACGAACCTTGCCAAATTCTCCCGCTAACATTAATGGAATATCCTCCGGCTTAGGGCTCGTGAACGGATGGTGCATCGCAAACCAGCGATCTTCTTCTTCTCCGTACTCTAATAGTGGGAAATCCACTACCCAGTGTACTTTGTAATTATTCGGGTCACGTAATCCCATACGCGTACCCATTTCTAAACGCAATTCGTTCAATTGCTTGCGCACTTTATCTCCATCGCCAGAAAGCACTAAGATCAAGTCGCCTGGCTCTGCGTTAAACGCTGCAGCCCAAGTAGCCAAATCTGCTTCTGAGTAGAATTTATCTACAGATGATTTCACTACGCCGTCCGCTTGAACGCGAGCGTAAATCAATCCTTTCGCACCGATTTGAGGGCGGCGAACGAAATCGGTTAATTCATCGATTTGCTTACGGGTATATTCTGCTGCGCCTTTCACGCAGATACCTACCACCGTATTTGCTGCATCGAAAACTTGGAAATCTTTGCCAGACGTCAAATCCACGCCCTCGCCTTTCAATTCCACGAATTTCATATCAAAACGAATATCCGGTTTATCCGAACCATAGTATTTCATCGCGTCCGCGTAGGTCATGCGCGGCACTTCGCCGATGTCGAGGCCTTTCACATTTTGGAACAAATGGCGAATCAATCCCTCAAACATATTCAGGATATCTTCTTGCTCCACGAACGACATTTCGCAGTCGATTTGGGTGAATTCTGGCTGGCGATCTGCACGCAAATCTTCGTCACGGAAACACTTCACAATTTGGTAGTAACGGTCAAAACCTGATACCATCAATAATTGCTTAAAAGTTTGCGGAGATTGCGGTAAGGCATAAAATTCGCCTGGATTCATCCGAGATGGCACGACGAAATCGCGCGCACCCTCTGGCGTTGATTTAATTAAAACGGGTGTTTCCACCTCGATAAAATCTTGCTTATCTAAGTAATTACGCACTTCGCGACCCACGTGGTGGCGCAATTGCAAACTCTCGCGAATCGGGTTACGACGCAAGTCTAAGTAACGGTATTTCATACGTATGTCATCGCCGCCATCTGTCTCGTCTTCGATCAAGAACGGAGGCAATTTCGCCGGATTCAATACGCGCAATTCTTTTACTTTGATTTCGATGTCTCCGGTGGGCATTTTGTCGTTTTTCGACAAACGCTCTACCACGATCCCTTTCGCTTCTACAACGAATTCACGGCCTAATCCTCTCGCTAATGCCAAAGCCTCCGCAGACGATTTCCCCTCCTCTAACATCAATTGAGTGACACCGTAACGATCCCGAAGATCCACCCAAATCATTCCCCCTTTATCTCGTGAACGCTGAACCCAGCCACAAAGAGTTACCTCGGTGCCCGCGTGTTCAATGCGTAATTCGCCATTTGTATGTGTACGTAGCATAGAAAATTTTAAAATTCGGGCAAAATTACGGAAAAGCGCAGGGAGAGAAAAACATTTAAGGCTTTATTCTTTTTTACTTAATTTTGAATCATGTCAAAAATAGGAATCGTTGGATCAGGAATGGGTAGTTTGGGCTTTGCCATTCGCAGCGCGGTGGCGGGCCACCAAGTCAGCGTTTTCGAAGCGAATTCCTATCCTGGAGGCAAATTAGCCCAAATCGAAACGAACGGATTTCGTTTTGACGCCGGCCCCTCCCTCTTCACGATGCCCCATTTAGTGGACGAACTGTTCACACTGGCAGGCAAAAATCCCCGCGATTATTTCAGCTATGAGCGATTGCCGGAAATTTGCCGCTACTTTTGGGAAGACGGAACCCGTTTGCAAACGAATGCTGCACCGGCTGAAACTGCGGCGGCGATTGCTTCGGAATTGGGCGAATCGGAGGAGAACGTGGCGCGTTTCTTGCGCGAGATTGGAGAAAACTACCACATTATCAGCGATCTATTCCTCGACAATTCCTTGCATTCTTTGTCGACTTGGACAGGGCGGAAAGCCTTGAAAGGCTACCTAAATATTCCGCGGCTAGGTCTTTTCAATTCGATGCACCGCTCCCATGCGAAGCTTTTTACTAACCCGAAAACGGTCCAGCTTTTTGACCGCTACGCCACTTACAACGGCTCGGATCCTTACCAAACGCCCGCGACTTTATCGATCATTCCCCATTTAGAATACAACATAGGCGCCTTTTTCCCCAAAGGTGGAATCATCAGCATCCCTCGGACGCTGCACCGTCTTGCGGAAGAACTGGGTGTGGTCTTTCACTTCAATGAGAAAGTGTCCCGCATCACCACCGAAAATCATACAGCCACCGGAATAGAGACTGAAAAAGGAAATTACACCTTTGACTACATCGCCTGCAACGCGGACATTCGCCCGAGTTACACAAAACTACTGGCGCAGGAACCGCAACCGAAAAAACTCCTTAATCAGCCTAAATCGAGCTCCGGCATCATCTTCTATTGGGGAATAGACCGCAGTTTCGACGAATTAGGGGTACACAACATCTTCTTCTCAGACGATTATCAGGGCGAATTCAAGGCCATCTTCGAGGACAAAACCATCAACGACGATCCTACCATTTACCTGCATATTTCTTCGAAAGTAGAAAAATCAGATGCTCCAGCAGGAGGCGAAAACTGGTTTATCTTGATGAACGTCCCTGCGAACGAGGGACAAGATTGGGATGCATTGGTAGCAAAAATGAGAAAAAATGTGATCGCAAAATTGTCGAGAAATCTAGGCGTAGACATAGAAAAACACATCGTAGCCGAAGATCTATTAGATCCACGAAGCATCGAGGCAAGAACCTCCTCTGCCGGAGGAGCCTTGTACGGGAATGCGTCGAATAACCGCTTCGCGGCATTTTTACGCCACCCGAATTACCGTAAGAACATCAAAAAACTGTATTGGGTAGGCGGGAGCGTGCATCCAGGTGGAGGAATTCCGCTTTGTTTATCTTCGGCAAAAATTGCGGCGAAATTGATGAGTGAGAAGTAAATTTTATTAAGTAGCAGATAAAAAAGAACCCTATTTGAAAATTTCATCCCCTATGAAATCCTCCTCCCACCTTTTCGCTGGACTATTTGTGCTTTTTTTCGGGATGCTAGGCTGTGAAAAGGAGGATGTAAATCCGTCACCGATTTACAGCATCTTGGGAGAATACGATGTCAAATGTTGTTCATACGATATAGGAAAAAGGATGAAAGTAATTCCAAAAAATGATTCTGTCATAGACATCCGAATTCTTTCTGACTACCCCAATAATTTAATCGTATGTAATCGAGTTTATAAAGACTTAACAATTATTCAGAAAAGATCTCCTTGGCTAGTTTATAGCGTTTTCTTTTATATCTACAATAGCTCACATCAACAAGTAGGAGATATAAGAACGCCCAGGGCGGGTATCTATTTGGAATTATATGGTGCAGTTGATTCTATATCGCAAGAGATCCATGGACTTCAGGCCACAAAACGAAAAGACTGATTCTAGCTCACAAAAAATGCGTAATTTCGCCCATTCATTTCAATAAAATTATGATTCAAAGACCACAAACCCTTTTCTTAGCCTTAGCGATTATTGGCAATGCCATCGCGACATCAGGCATTTCTATTTGGCAAAAAATAGGCACTTCAGGCCAAAAAGCAGAGCTTTTTTCGAACCAATGGCAATTATTCCAAAACGGGAAAGAAGTAGCTGCGCATAGCACGATCGCGATTGCGCTTTTAGTGACCTTATCGACGATTATTACGCTAGTGACGATCTTCTCTTTCAAAAACCGCATGCGTCAAATGATGCTGGGCCTAGTCAATTCCCTGGTTTTAGCGGGGGCGATGGGCTATGCTTTTTGGGTGATTTTCAAGGAGGCGGTGCCTACGTTTGAACCGGAAATTCAGGGAAAATATGGCTACGGATTCTATGCCTTAGTGGTGTCTCTACTGGCAAATATGATTGCGAACCGCCTCATCCGCAAGGACGAAATGCTGGTGCAATCGTCGAACCGTATGCGCTAAGTTTTAGACGATACCCTCTTTCAACAGGTCGTGGAGATGGACAAATCCTACGGCCTTTTTATTTGCCGTCACCACCAGTTGTGTGATATTTTTGCTTTGCATGATCGCCAAAGCTTCGGTGGCAAATGCCTCCGCCTCAATTGTCTTCGGTGTGGTATTCATCATGTCCGCTAACACAATCGCAGACCAATCTTTCGAGTTCTCTAAAGTACGGCGAACGTCGCCATCCGTAATAATTCCCACTAAATCTCCTTGCGCATCCAATACTGCCGTCGCGCCTAAACGCTTCGACGAAATTTCGTGAATCGCTTCTTGAATGGAGGCCGTGTGGGAGATGGCTGGAAAATCGTGGGTCGGATAAATGTCGCCCACTTTTAAATAAAGGCGTTTGCCGAGGGCGCCGCCTGGATGGTATTTGGCAAAATCCTGTGCCGTAAATCCTTTACATTCTAACAAACAAACCGCTAAAGCGTCGCCTAAAGCCAAGGCCACAGTCGTGGAAGTTGTAGGCGCGAGATTCAATAAATCTGCCTCCTGCTCCGCTAAAGCGTGTAAAATATAATCCGATTGTTGGCCTAAATACGAGTTCTTGTTCGAAACCATCGCGATCAATTTCACAGACAAACGCTTGATCAAAGGCACGAGCACCTTGATTTCCGGCGTATCGCCTGACTTCGAAATACAGATCACCGCATCACCGTCCTGAATCATGCCTAGGTCCCCGTGAATCGCATCTGCCGCGTGCATAAACAAGGCCGGCGTTCCGGTGGAATTCATGGTAGCCACAATTTTCTGGGCAATGATGGCGGATTTACCGATTCCCGTGAACACAATGCGCCCCGGGATACTCAACAAATGTTCTACACAAGCCTCAAAATCCGAATTAATTCCGGCGCTCACCTGCAGAATAGCCTCAGCTTCCTGCGTTAAAACTTTTTTTGCTGTGGATTGGATATTTTTGCTTAATTTCAATGTTAGAAGAATTTGTAGGGCAAAGATAAGTAGAAGCCCGCAGAATCTAATCATCGCCGAAACAACCCATTAATCAAATTATGCCCCATCCAATTACGATCGATAGCTTAAAGGAACAGCTAAAAAAAACCTTTGGATTTAGCCAATTTCGGGGTGAACAAGAAGCCATTATTCTAAATACCGTTCAAGGAAAGAATAGTTTCGTTCTGATGCCTACCGGCGCAGGCAAGTCGCTTTGCTACCAATTACCAGCGATTGTGATGGAAGGAACGGCGATTGTGATTTCACCATTGATTGCGTTGATGAAGAATCAGGTAGATCAAATGTTGGCTTTTGGCATAAATGCCCAATTCTTAAATTCCTCTTTAACCCGCGCTGAAATCAATCGGGTAAAGGCCGAAGTGATCTCTGGAGCCGTTAAATTATTGTACATCGCCCCGGAATCACTGAATAAACAAGAGAACCTAAACTTCTTAAAACAGGCTAAAATCTCTTTTGTCGCCATCGATGAGGCACACTGTATCTCCGAATGGGGACACGATTTTAGACCGGAATACCGAAAAATACGTACCATCATCGAGACCATCGATGAGAAGATGCCCATCATCGCTTTAACGGCGACGGCTACACCTAAGGTGCAGATCGACATCCAAAAGACCTTAAATCTGGAAGATGCCACCGTTTTCAAATCCTCTTTCAACCGCAAAAATCTCTATTACGAGATTAGATCGAAGAAAGATATCGATAAGCAATTGATCCGTTTTATTAAGTCACATAACGGTAAGGCGGGCATTATTTATTGCCTTTCGAGAAAGCGTGTGGAGGAAATTGCAGAATTATTACACGTGAATAGCGTGAAGGCTCTTCCTTACCACGCAGGTTTAGAGCCGCAAGTACGTATGGCGAACCAAGAAGCTTTCTTGAATGAGGAAGTGGATGTGATGGTGGCGACGATTGCGTTTGGAATGGGAATCGATAAACCGGATGTCCGTTTTGTGATTCACTATGACGCTCCTAAATCACTGGAGGGTTATTACCAGGAAACAGGTCGCGCGGGTCGCGATGGTTTGGACGGAACGTGTATCCTGTTCTATACCTACGATGACATCCTGAAATTAGACAAGTTCAATAAAGATAAGGCTGTGACAGAGAAGGAGAATGCCAAGATTCTCTTGTCTGAAATGGTTTATTATACAAATTTAGGCGTTTGCCGCCGCAAGCAATTGCTCCACTATTTTGGGGAGCATATGGCCGAAAACTGCGGTTTTTGCGACAATTGTATGCACCCTACGCCTACGTTTAAGGCGGAAGAGGAGGTTAGCCTTGTATTGAAAGCGGTGCAGCAAACCGGCGAGCAATTCGACGCGGAGCATATTGCGGACTTTTTGGAAGGCAAATCAAATTCCTTCATTGCAAGCCACGAACAGGAGAAATTATCACTGTTTGGAGCAGGAAAAACGGTTTCTTGGATCTCCCCTGAGGTAGATGAAGACGACGACGAGGAAGAGGACGAAGACGGAGACGAGGATGCGCCTAAGAAACCGAAAATGCGCAAAACAGCCTCGAAACCGGTGCCGATTGAAGACGAAAAGTCGCCATGGATTTCCTTTATCAAGCAAATGGCTATTTTCGGGCTATTGGATAAGGACATCGAAAACTATGGCGTTCTTCGCTTAAGTGAGGCTGGCCAGGCTTTCTTGAAAGAGTCATTCCCGGTCACTTTTTATAAAGACCACGATTACGAAAAAGAGGCAGAGCCTGCTGAAAATGAGGATGAAAACGCTGCTTTAGGGGCCAAAGCCTATGATGACGCCCTCTTTGACATATTAAAAACCCTACGTAAGAAAATTGCAAAGGAGAAAAATTTACCTCCGTACGTGATTTTCCAAGATCCCTCTTTGGAAGAAATGGCGACCACTTATCCGACTACCCAGGACGAAATGGCCCAAATCAACGGCGTGGGTATGGGTAAAGTCGTGAAATTCGGTAAGCCTTTCCTCGATGTGATTAATCGCTACGTGGAAGAAAACGAAATCGAGACGGCAAAAGAAGTAGTGGTTAAATCGACCGTTAACAAGTCCAAAATCAAGATTTACATCATTCAACAAGTCGATCGCAAAATCGATTTAGACCTGATTGCCGAGCAAAAAGAGGTGAGTATGGCGGAATTGATCGAGGAGATCGAAACGATTTGCTTCTCGGGCACGAAATTGAACCTCGATTATTACATCAATCAGGTGATGGAACTAGATAAACAAGAGGAAATCTACGAATACTTCATGTCCGCGGACACGGATGACATCGCAGAAGCCTTAGAAAACTGTGAAATCGAAGATGTAACGGAGGAAGAACTTCGTTTAATGCGCATTAAATTTTTGAGTGAATTAGCCAATTAATAAGTATATGAACGTTTTAATATTAGGTGCTGGAGGCCGTGAACACGCATTTTCTTGGAAGATTAGCCAAAGCCCTATCCTAGGTAATTTATACATTGCTCCGGGTAATCCGGGAACCGCACAATGCGGAACCAATTTAGCCATAGGCGTGACCGATTTTGAAGGAATCGCTACGGCAATTCGCACACACGACATAGGTTTAGTAGTCGTGGGTCCTGAAGAGCCTTTGGTAAAAGGGGTGCGTGATTTCATCGAATCTCAGGACGACCTGAAACACGTAGGAATTGTAGGTCCAGGCGCTGAAGGTGCCCAAATCGAAGGCAGCAAAGACTTCTCGAAGAATTTTATGCACAAATACGGCGTGCCTACGGCTGCATCGCAAACCTTTACGAAGGATACGATTGCAGAAGGCTTAGCCTATTTACAAACACAATCCTTACCGATTGTGTTAAAAGCAGACGGCTTAGCGGCTGGGAAAGGGGTGATTATTGCCTTGACTTTGGCAGAAGCAGAGACGGCCTTGAATGAAATGTTATTAGACGCGAAGTTTGGAGATGCGAGTTCCAAAGTCGTGATCGAACAATTCCTTCGCGGCATCGAATTATCCGTTTTCGTTCTAACAGACGGCGAAAACTACGTGGTTTTACCGGAGGCGAAAGATTACAAGCGCATCGGTGAAAACGACGAGGGTTTGAATACCGGTGGTATGGGAGCTGTCTCTCCTGTTCCTTTTGCGAACGAGAAATTCATGGAATTAGTGAAGCAAAAGGTGATCGAACCAACAGTGAAAGGTTTGAAAGCAGAAAATATTGACTACAAAGGTTTCATCTTTATTGGTTTAATGAACCACGAAGGCGAGCCCTATGTCATCGAATACAACGCAAGAATGGGGGATCCGGAAACGGAAGTCGTTTTACCTAGAATCGAATCAGATTTCCTATCTTTGTTAATTGCAGCCTCTAATGGCACGCTGAGCGAACAAAAAATTTCTATTTTGGACCAATACGCAGTAACTACGATGTTAGTCGCAGGCGGTTATCCGGAGGAATACCGCAAAGGCGATGTGTTAACGGGAGTAGAAAAAGTGGAGGACGCTATCGTTTTCCACGCAGGAACGACGTCAAAAGACGGCGATATTATTACCAGCGGTGGCCGTGTTATGGCACTGACTGGAACTTCAAATACCTTGGAAAGAGCGATCCAAAAATCACAAAAGGCTGCTCAAACCATTCAATTTGAAGGAAAAAACTTTAGAAGAGACATCGGATTAGATGTATTAAGATATGGCGTGTAAATCATGTTCCAGTGGGTCCTGCGGATCTCCCAGCGAAAGCGGGGAGGTAAAAGGCTGTCAAAGTAATGGCGGTTGCGGCTCAGGTGGTTGCAATAAAATGAACGTTTTTGACTGGTTATCAGACTTAGACGTCCCTTCTTTTCAACGCTACCACATCGTGGAAGTAAAATTCAAAGGAGGCAGAAAAGAATATTTCCGTAATGCAGATCAATTAGAACTACATACGGGAGACTCTGTTATGGTCGATTCCAGCAGCGGAACTCAGTTAGGCGTTGTTTCCCTACAAGGAGAACTCGTTCGCCTTCAATTGCTGAAGAAGAATATCAAAGACGACGATAAGGTTAAAAACATTTTCCGTTTAGCGACAGAAAAAGACATCGAGAAGCACGAGCAATCGATGGCGCGTGACTTACCTACGATGTACCGTGGACGCCAAATTATCAGCGACTTAAAGCTAAACATGAAGCTTTCTGACGTAGAATTCCAATCCGATGGGGCCAAAGCGATCTTCTATTATTCATCTGAAGACCGCGTCGATTTCCGCGAATTAATCAAATTGCTAGCGACCGAATTCAAGATTCGGGTCGAAATGAAACAAATATCTCTTCGTCAAGAAGCAGGTAGATTAGGTGGAATCGGGGTTTGTGGACGTGAATTATGTTGCTCAACCTGGTTATCGGATTTCAAAAACGTAACTACTTCAGCAGCTCGTTACCAAAACTTATCACTGAATCCAGTCAAATTAAGCGGCCAATGTGGTCGTTTAAAATGCTGTTTAAACTACGAGTTAGAGACTTATATGGATGCCCTAAAGAGCATTCCTACCATTGAGGGTCGTTTAAAAACAAAGCGTGGAGAGGCCATTTTGCAGAAGACGGATATTTTCAAGCGAATGATGTGGTTTGGTATTGTGGGCGAAGAGGCTATCTGGATTCCAGTGAGCTGCGATCGCGTCGCAGAAATTGTTGATTTAAATAAAAAAGGGATTATTCCAGAGTCGTTTGAAGATCTAAATCCAGATGCTCCAGCCGTTGAAAAACCTACCTTATCTGAGCTAAATTCTGATTTAGAGCGGATGGATAAGAAATACGGTGGAATGAAATCGGGTAATCGCAACAACCGAAATAACCGAGGTAATAGAGACGGCGGAAATCGTGGACCACGTCCGGAAGGACAAGATCGTGGGCCTCGTCCAGAACGCGGACCTAGACCTCCAAGACCAGAAGGCGAAAATCGCGGACCACGCCCAGAAGGACAGAATAGAGGCCCTCGCCCCGAGCGTGGACCTAGGCCAGAAGGCGAAAATCGCGGATCGCGTCCAGAAGGACAAAATCGTCCAGAAGGATCGACTCCAGCAGCTGATGGTGGAACAGCCACACCGAAACCGTTCAAGAAGAAAAAGAAATTCAAACCAAGACCTCCGAGAGATGGTGCAGCGCCTACCCCTGAAGCTTAGCCTTGGATTCATTTTCCTGTTTGAGCTGTTATTCTTTGCCTGCAGTGATTCGAATGTGGTTATTGACGACACTTCGAGCTTTCCTGAGTCAGGCTGGATACAAAAACAACCTGTGCGTTTTAACGTAGAAGTGGCTGATTCTACGAGCAGTTATTCTGCTTATGTGGTGGTGCGCCAAAACAATGCCTACCCATTCTATAACTTATATTTCAGCCCGAGTATTCTAGATGCCAAAGGGACAACCATTCAAAAAGGTTTAGCTGAAGCAATCCTATATGACCCTAAAACGGGTAAGCCGAAAGGCGCCGGTTTTGGCGATATTTATGAGAAAAAATTCCTCGTTTATCCTGCTTTAAAGTTTCCTAAACCAGGTAAATACCAAATTCAGGTAGCGCAATCGATGCGAGTAGATACGCTAGCGGGGATGGTTTCGTTTGGACTACTTGTGGAAAAAAACGAGAGAAAATAATAGTATGGCAAAAATTGACGACATCGATAAAAAGATCCTCGCATTTCTGCACGAAGACGCGTTTCTTTCGAACAAAGAAATGGCCGCTCGTCTAGGGATGAGCGCGACGCCTATCCACGAACGCATCAAACGGATGGAAAAAGAGGGCGTGATCACGGGTTATCGAGCGATGATCAATCCTGCCAAACTAGGAAAAACCTTAACCGTTTTCTGTGACATTTCCCTGAAAGAGCACGCGGCAGACTATTTGAAGCAATTTGAACAAGATGTGATGCAATTAGTCGAAGTGCAAGAATGCTATTGCGTTTCAGGACACAGTGATTTTCTGTTGAAAATCGTGGTCGCAGATATGGATGAATACCGCGAATTTATTTTGCACAAACTCGCTAGTATTAAAAACATCGGCAACGCTCAAAGTCATTTCGTGATGAATGAAGTAGAGAATGAGCAGTTTATGCCTTGGATTTCGAATTCTTTAACCAATTAAGCCTATAAGTTAGGGTAATCCTTTCCTTGGATTTGATTACCTTAGTATGAAAACCTATTACTATGAATAAAATTACAAAGACGCTTCTGTCGGTTTTGACCATTGCCTTGATCTTGGGTTTGGCCTTTTATCCGAAAATCAAAAAGACTTTTTTCTCAGCTGAAACGAAAGAGAAAGGAAAAGAAAAAGGTGGCCCAGGAGGTAAAGGGGGCAAGACAGCCGTGGTCGTTACGGTGGTTAAATCGACTCGTTTGGATGATATGATCAATTCAACGGGTTCTATTTTGCCAAACGAAGAGGTAGACATTCGCTCCGAAATCGCTGGTCGTATTATTGCATTGAACATCAAAGAAGGGGATGTCGTAGCCAAAGGAACGGTTTTACTTCGCATTAACGACGATGATTTACAAGCACGTCTTCGCAAACTAGGATTCAATAAGAAATTAGCGGAAGACAATGAGGCGCGTCAAAAAGTCCTTCTTCAAAAAGAAGCAATCTCACAACGCGAATATGATATTGCAGTGAACTCGGTAAATACGATTTCAGCGGATATCGAAGATTTAAAAGCCCAAATCTTAAAAACAACACTCCGTGCGCCATTTGCCGGCAGAATTGGTTTCCGTTACGTAAGTATGGGAAGTTATATTTCTCCTAGCACGCAAATTGCGACTTTGACGAACACGAATCCGGCGAAAATCGAATTCTCGATTCCAGCAAAATATGCCACCCAAGTAAAAAATGGCGGAACCATCGAATTCGTAACAGAAAACGAGGAAAAAACCTATATCGGTCGAGTGTATGCGATTGATCCGAAGATTGATCCACAAACAAGAACGTTACAAATTCGGGCTCAAGCTCCTAATCCGGGTAATGAATTAGTTCCAGGGGCTTTCGCAAAAGTGAATTTGATCCTGAAGACGAAAGGTTCTGCGATTTTAATTCCGACAGAGGCAGTCATTCCAGAAGCAAAAGGAAGTAAAGTTTATGTCGTGAAAAATGGCCATTCTGTTTCCACTAAGGTTACCTTGGGAACGCGCGGTGACAAGACCGTTGAAATCTTAGACGGATTAGCGATTGGCGATACCTTGATTACCAACGGTATCATCCAAGTGAAACCTGATGGCGAAGTAGAAATTAAAGAAGTCGTAAAATAATCCAGCTATGGCATCTTTCTCAGAGATTAGTATAAAAAGACCAGTACTTTCGATTGTGATGTCTATCACGATCATCGTATTTGGTATCATCGGATACGCCTATTTAGGGGTTCGTGAATATCCATCGGTGGATCCGCCAGTAGTAAACGTGCAAACGTCTTACACCGGAGCAAACGCTGACATTATTGAATCCCAAATCACCGAGCCCTTAGAGGAATCGATTAACGGTATCGCCGGTATTCGTACCTTATCCAGTTCGAGTCGGGATGGCCGTTCGAGTATCACGGTAGAATTTGATCTTTCGGTCAATATCGAGGATGCGGCGAACGACGTGCGTGACCGCGTATCTCGTGCGATGGGTCAATTACCTAAGGACGTGGATCCGCCCATCGTAGCAAAAGCCGATGCAGATGCGAACCCGATTTACAACATTAACGTATTCTCTTCCACGCGTAACTTGCTTTCATTGAATGAATTAGCTACACGAAATATTAAGGAGAAATTCCAAACGATTCCGGGTGTAAGTTCCGTGCAATTGTGGGGCGAGCAGAAATACGCGATGCGTTTGCACATCGATCCGGAACGCTTAGCGTCTTTCCGTTTGACAGCGCCGGATATTGTGAATGCTTTAGCCAAACAAAATATTGAATTGCCTTCCGGTAGTATCGAAGGAGCGAACACGGAATTAACCGTGAGAACTCAGGGTCGTATGACCACAGAGGATGATTTCAATAATTTGATCATCAAAGAAGAAGGTGATCGCTCGGTGAAATTTTCGGATGTGGGTAAGGCGGAACTTTCGCCAGAAAACAACAAAACCTTCTTCAAGCGGGATTTGAAGCCGATGATTTCCATCGCGGTGATTCCGCAGCCGGGTTCTAACCAAATCCAAATCGTAGATGCCATCCACAAGAAAGTAGAGCAAATTCGCTTGACTTTGCCTGCTGATGTGGAGATGAAGGAAGGTTTTGACAATACACGTTACGTGCGTAAATCGATCGAAGAGGTGGAAGAAACCATCTTTACTGCGATTTTATTAGTAACCATTATCATCTTCTTGTTCTTGCGTGACTGGAGATCGACAATCATTCCATTGACGGCCATTCCGGTCAGTTTGATTGGGGTGTTCTTCTTTATGTATTTAGCCGGGTTCTCTATTAATGTATTGACCTTATTAGGTATCGTACTTTCGATCGGTCTCGTAGTGGATGACGCGATTGTGGTTTTAGAGAATATTTACACCAAAATCGAAGAGGGTCTAAGCCCGTGGGAAGCTGCGGTAGAGGGTTCGAAAGAAATCTATTTTGCCGTTATTTCGACGACTGTTACCCTAGCAGCGGTATTCTTACCCGTGATTTTCTTGCAAGGGATTACGGGCCGTCTTTTCCGTGAATTCGGAATCGTGGTTGCCGGATCCGTGATCATTTCGGCTTTCGTATCCTTGACGTTGACACCTATGTTAAGTTCACGTTTATTGAAGGGAAGTCACACGAAACCTTGGTTCTATACGGTGACAGAGCCTTTCTTTGTGGCGTTGACGAAAGGATACGAAGATTCCTTGGCTGCCTTTATTAAGATTCGCTGGATGGCTTGGGTGATTATGTTCTCCTTGTTTGGCATTATTTACGCCCTGTTTAAATATGAGGCAATTCCATCAGAATTAGCTCCTTTAGAGGACAGAGGCGGCTTGCGTGTGAATGCGGTGGCTCCAGAAGGCGCGACTTTTGAGTATATGTTGAACTATACGGATGAGATGGCGAAGTTCTTGATGACGGATATTCCGGCGCACGAACGTTATGCCGTTTACTCGATTACCTCCCCTCCTTTTGGGAATGGCGGTTCGAATACCGGAAGTATGCGCGTGATTTTATCCGATCCGGAAGGGCGTAGAACGCAGCAGCAAATTGCGGATGAGCTTCAACCGAAGATCAAGAAATTCACGGGTGCACGTGCTACCTTGATCCAAGAGCCCACTCTTTCTACTGGACAACGAGGTGGTGGTGGTTTGCCGGTAGCATTCGTGATTCAAGCCTCGACTTTCGAGAGTTTGAAGAAGAATATTCCGTTGTTTATGGCCAAAGTGAGGGAGAGTTCGAAGTTCGAAATGGCAGACGTGAACCTGAAGTTTACCAAGCCAGAATTGCGCCTTGAGATCAACCGTGATAAAGCCCAAAACCTTGGCGTTTCCATCCAAGATGTAGCGACGACTTTGCAATTAGGCCTTTCGGGTAGACGTTTTGGTTACTTCGTCATGGACGGAAAACAATACCAAATCATCGGTCAAATCGACCGTCCGATGCGGAATGACGTATCTGATTTGAAATCCCTTTACGTAAAAAACAACCGGGGGGATTTGATTCAACTAGATAACCTCGTGAAGATCACTGAACAAAGTACACCTCCACAACTTTTCCGATACAACCGCTATGTCGCTGCAACCGTAACGGCGCAGATGGCAAAAGGGGTGACTTTAGGGGAAGCCTTAAACGAGATGGATAAGCTAGCAAAAGAGACCTTCGACGTTTCCTTCTCTACTGCATACGATGGCCAAAGTAAGGAATTCAAAGAGTCCAGCTCTTCCCTTCTTTTCGCCTTTGCCCTAGCGATTTTATTGATCTACTTGATCCTTTCTGCCCAGTTTGAAAGTTTCATCGATCCATTTATTATCTTGTTCACCGTTCCATTAGCGGTGGCAGGAGCCTTATTAACGCTTTGGGACTTCAGCCAAACGCTGAATATCTTCTCGCAGATCGGTATTATTGTACTCATCGGTCTCGTAACCAAGAATGGTATCTTAATTGTGGAGTTTGCGAATCAACGTAAAGAGTCTGGATCTGAAAAATTGAAAGCTGTTCAGGAAGCAGCGGTAGCCCGTTTCCGTCCGATTATTATGACATCGCTTTGTACGATATTAGGTATTTTACCGATCGCCCTAGCCTTAGGTTCAGGATCACAAAGTAGGGTTTCGATGGGTATCGCCGTTGTAGGTGGTATGTTATTCTCTACTACGTTGACCTTGTATATCATCCCAGCGATTTACAGTTATTTATCGAGTAACCGCAAACCAGTTCATGCCGAATAAAGAAATTTGGATGCAACGCGCCTTTGACCTAGCCCTTTTAGGCTCAGGACGCGTTGCTCCTAATCCTTTAGTAGGTTGTGTGATTGTCAAAGACGACCACATCCTAGGCGAAGGTTATCACCAAGAGTACGGTGGGCCTCATGCAGAAGTAAATGCGATACGTTCTTGCTCGGAATCGGTAGAAGGCGCGACGGCCTATGTGACTTTAGAGCCTTGCTCCCATTTTGGAAAAACACCTCCCTGCGCAGATTTACTGATTCAATCCGGCATAGCCACGGTCTACATTGCAAACCTAGATCCTAATCCGCTCGTAGCAGGAAAAGGTGTCGAGAAACTGGAAGCCGCAGGCATTACTTGCCACATCGGATTACTAGCAGAAACAGGTAAATGGATTAACCGCCACTTCTTTACTTTTCACCGCCTGAAACGTCCTTACATTACCTTCAAATATGCGGTTAGTGCCGATGGATTCATCGCTAGCCCCACAGGTTCGCCCGTTCAGCTATCGAACGAATTATCCGCGATTCGCGTACATCAAATGCGCGCTGAGCATCCAGGAATTTTAGTAGGGGTCCAAACCATCATCAATGACGAGCCTTCTCTTACCACTCGATTAGTGGCAGGGGCGAATCCGGTCCGCATCGTATTAGATCCTTCCAGCAGAATTCCTTCCACCGCTAAAATCTTAACAGATGGCGGCGAAACAATCGTCTTACGTTCATCAGCGGAAGTAGCTGCCCTACCTCTTCAATCGATACTAGTCGAAGGTGGCGCGAAAACGATGGAAATGTTGTTTGCGGATGGACTGGTGGATGAGGTTTGGAAAATCAGAAGTCCTAAAACACTGGTTGAAGGAATCCCAGAACCTAAACTGCCTGTGAAATGGCGAGCGATTGACTACCTAGGTGACGATACTTGGTTTAAAGGAATCCTAAAACCTGCCCCAGCAAGTACATATTCAACCCCAGAATAATCGCGGTTATCACCCACACAATTCCTTGCAAAAGCGCGGAATTCGCGAATTTCCCCATCTTCTGTTTATCCCCGGTAAATAATACCAGCGGAATCACAGCGAAGCTCAATTGCATCGATAAAACGACTTGCGAGAAAACCAACAGCTCTCCTATTTTTGATTCCCCATAGATCCAGGTGATAAAGAAGGCTGGAATGATGGCGATTAATCGAGTAATCAAACGTCTTAACCAAGGGGCAATGCGTAGATCGAGGAATCCCTCCATCACGATTTGTCCGGCTAAGGTTCCTGTCAACGTGGCATTTTGGCCCGATGCTAATAGGGCGACCGCAAACAAAATACTCGCTAATTGACTGCCTAATACCGGGTCTAATAACTGATACGCATCCCGGATGTCGGCCACGTGTTTCAGATTGTTCCCGTGAAAAGCGGCAGCCGCTAAAATCAATATCCCCGCATTAATGAAAAAGGCGAAACCTAAAGATATAGTGGAGTCCCAAGTTGCGTACTTAATCGCTTTCTCTTTATCCTCATCCGTATCTTTTATGGCACGCGTTTGGACTATACTCGAATGGAGATATAAATTATGTGGCATCACCGTTGCACCTAGAATACCGATGGCCACATAGAGTTGACTTGTATTCATCACCACCGAAGTCTGTGGAACTAGCCCACCCAAAATCCCTGAAATGGAGGGTTGAGAGATGAAGAGCTCGTAGGCAAAACAACAAACGATGACAATCAAAAGGGATAAGACGATGGATTCGATGACTTTGAATCCTTTGTTTTGGAAATATAATATCAGGAAAACATCTAAAATCGTGATGACGATACCTGCTAAAATGGGAATCCCAAACAACAATTGAAGCGCTAAGGCCGACCCAATCACCTCCGCTAAATCACAGGCCGCGATCGCTAGCTCACAAACCAACCAAAGAAAAATGGCTACCGGTTTCGAAAACGCATCTCCACAGGCCTGCGCTAAATCACGTCCCGAGGCAACGCCTAATTTCAAGGCTAAATGCTGCAAGACGATCGCAAAAATGCTAGAAACAAGGATAACTGACAATAATGTGTAGCCGAAGGAGGCTCCACCTGCTAAATCAGTCGCCCAGTTGCCTGGATCCATATAACCTACTGCTACTAAAAACCCCGGCCCCATAAAAGCACGTAAATTCTGCCAAAAACCTTTCCCCGCTGGTACGGGAATCGTACCAAACACTTCGGATAAGGATTTCATCTTAGGACTAGAACGCCACGGACTCGACATAATTCAGAATTTTATCAAATTTAAAAATAATTTTTAGATTAACCTAAAAAATAAATTTACTACCTTTACTCTATGGCCATTTCATTCACCGAAGAAAACTACTTAAAAGTCATTCACCGCCTCTCAGAGGCTACTTCGGATGACATTTCTACGAACGCGGTAGCGGAATTGATGCAGACAAAAGCGGCATCGGTAACGGATATGTTGCGTAAACTAGCCGAAAAAGGCTGGGTGAATTACCAAAAATACCAAGGTGTACGTTTAAGTGCGGAGGGCGAGAAAATTGCGTTATCGATTGTGCGCAAGCACCGACTTTGGGAAGTATTCTTAGTGGACAAAATGGGATTTAACTGGGACGAGGTGCACGAAATAGCTGAACAGCTCGAGCACATTGAATCGGACCAATTAGTCAATAAATTAGACGAATACCTAGGCTTCCCTAAAACGGATCCTCACGGCGATCCCATCCCGAACAAGGAGGGAATTCTACCCGAACTAGCCTATTCTCATCTCTCCGACATTAAGGCAGCAAAAACCTGTAAATTGATGGGGGTGGCACAGGATTCGGCGGTCTTCTTGCAACTGCTGACGAAATTGAATTTGAGTTTAGGGGCAAAACTAGACATTCAGGAGATCAACGAATTCGATCGATCGATCTTCGTTTCCATCAACGACGCTGCGCCCATCTTCATCAGTCATGAAGTGGCGAAAAACATTCTCGTTAAAATCTAACTTAATAAATCAAGTACCTCGTCTTCGCTCAAAGCGCGTAGGATACTCTCGTCAGATGTGACTAACTCTGAGGCTAAATCCTTTTTGCGTTGCTGCAAGGCAAGGATCTTCTCTTCCACCGTTTCTTTCGAGATGAACTTGTAGGTAAATACGGTTTTCTTTTGGCCGATTCGATGCGCACGGTCAATCGCCTGAGCCTCTGCAGCTGGATTCCACCACGGATCTAATAGGAATACGTAATCCGCCGCGGTCAGGTTTAGACCTACCCCACCCGCTTTTAGGGATATCAGGAAAACGGATTGGCCATCATCCTTTTGGAAACTTTCGACTTGACCCTTCCGGTCTACTGTACTACCATCGAGGTAGGCATACGGAATTCCACGCTCTTCTAACGCGGCCTTAATTAAGTTCAAATGCTGAACAAATTGACTAAAGATTAACACTTTGTGGTGCTGCTCTAAAACCGTTTCTAGTTTTTCTAATACGGCCTCCATCTTACCTGAATCTCCCGCATAACCTTCCTCGCAAAGCGATGGGTGGTTCGCAAGCTGACGTAATTTTGTCAAACCCTGTAACACAGAGAAGCGCGATTTCTGCAAGCCTTCGTCCTTGATTTGCTTCAACAACACGTCACGATAGAACGATTTCGTTTTGTCGTACAAACGCTCTTGTTCCTCGGTCATCGAGCAATAGGTCACCGATTCCATTTTTTCTGGTAAATCAGCCGCTACTTGACGCTTCTCACGACGCAATAAATACGGCTTAATTAAGAAATAAAGACGTTTTTTCTTCTCCATATCCGCCTTCTTCTCAATAGGCAATTGGAAATGGTCTTTGAAATAACGTTGAGTACCGAGTAGACCACTGTTCACGAAATTCATTTGGGACCAAAGATCCATCGTCGAATTCTCCAGCGGAGTTCCCGTCATCACGAGACGGAATTTCGCGTTTAATTTTTGTACGGCTTTGGTAATATTCGCTAACGGATTCTTAATCGCCTGTGACTCATCTAAAATCACATACGAGAAGGCCTGCTTTTCGAACCATTCGATGTCCGAGCGGACCATCCCGAACGAGCATAGAATCAAATCAACTTTCCCGATTTGCGCCTGCAATTTCTCTCTTTGAGGTCCGCTGTACACTAAAACGCGTAACTGCGGAGTAAATTTCTTCGCCTCCATCTCCCAGTTATATAACAAGGAAGTAGGCATCACGAGCAAAGTAGGCAAGGTCTCGCCTTGTTCTTTCAAACTCTGCAATAAACAAAGCGTTTGAACAGTCTTACCAAGACCCATATCATCAGCTAAACATGCCCCTAATCCAGCCGCCTGACGCGTACGCATCCAACGGTAGCCTTCTAATTGATACGGACGCAAGGTACCTTTGAAGTTCTTCGGTACGGGATATTCTTTCGCTTCTAGTGCTAAATCGTTCACCGTTTTAGCGCGTAGAGCGGTTTTCACTAAATCTTGGTTCTCCCATTCCTGCACTAATTGGTAATGCTGGCGACGCAAGAACACGCCTTCTTCGCCGGGACGCGTCTCAGAGAAGTAGAAAAGATCTTGGTAATCGTGGAACCAGTTGTCCGGAATCATCGCGATGGAACCGTCCGGCAAATGGAATTCTTTCTTCTTTTGTAAGATCAATTGGCGAATTTTCAAGAAAGGAATTTGGAACTCCCCAAATGAAATAACGGCCTGAATATCAAACCAATCTAGTTTTTCACCAATACGAATCTTGATTTCTGGTTTTCCTAAGAAATAGCGTGGTGCTTGGCCATCGCCTTTGAACTGTACAACAAAGCCCGCTTGATCTAGCGCTTCTTTGTTCGCTGTTAACCACTGAACCGCATCCCCGCGTTGCATGAAGGCGCGGCCATCGTTTTCCATCTTCAACCCTAAGGTCTTCAGTTGTTGGAAGGCACGCTTTTCCTTGACGTGGGAACGCATAATTTTTTGGAAAGCATAACTATCCCCTTTCTTTTCGAAAAGGACATTTGCCTCTGACGATAAGCCGTCCCAAGGGAAGCGGTTATTGCCGTATTGGAAAGATAGCACAAAGTTCCAGCGATCCGCTGCCTCCAGGGCCGCCTTCTTTTTTAAAGTCTCTTCTTCCTCTAATTTAGGAGCCGTAGGGCCATAAGAAAGTAAGAATTGAACGGGCTTTTCGGTATTAGTGATCTCGAATCCTTTCGGATGAACAGGATAACGAGCCACCATCGCCTTCACGAATTTGCGGAAGTAATCCTCCTCCATATTCTTCGGAATCGCGACAAACTTCTTGTTCAAAAATGGGCGCAATTTCTTACCCTCCAGCTCTGGATTGAAGTGGTATAGTTTTTGGTTCATCAGCATCCAAGCCGGTTCGTCGCATAATACAACTGCGTCTTTGTACTGGAACTCTAATTTATTGCCTAGGTATTTTAAGGTAGGAAAATAGTGGGTGTTCTCCTCGTTGCGCATAAAGTGGAACAAGACGTCCACGGCCTCCGCTTCTATTTGCACGGATTGACGCATCGGATTTCCATCATTTCCCATGATGAAAAGCGTTTTATCCGGACAAATTAAACCAAAAATTTGGCCTCTTTTCTTCTCAATCACGGACATCACTGCCTCTTGAATCTCTTTCTCACCTTTTTCCGCATCCCAGGTCTTTAAAAAGAATTCCTCCATCGTCTTGCGCTTAGACGAGTTGAACTTTTCAAAAACCGCCACCGGTTTCATGCTCTCAATCAAACCCACCGCTGTGCGATCGCGATCGTCTAGAGCGTGTTCAAATTCGTGGAAATTTCGGGAAGTAAGCGTTTGGTACTCCCAAGTCAATTGCCCCTTCTCATTTAATTGCACCACAAAGACGTCGAATAAATATCCGAGGCATTCGTGAGACAACAAAGAATAAACAACCTGGAAAGGTTTGTTAGGGGAGATTTTCATTTTAAAAACACCCGATTTCTCGGATTACAAGAGTCAAACCTTTAAAATTAAGGTTTTTTTCTCAATTGCAAGCAAGCCCAGTTGTTTTTTGATGCTTGCGCGATAAAATTAAGTTGCTGCTTTTCAGCGGATTCCAATAAAAGAGGAACGTCTTCGGTGTAGAAACCGCTTAAAAAAAGTAATCCTCCGGGCTTGATGCGCACGGCGTATTCGGCCATTTCTGCTAACAGAATATTGCGATTGATATTCGCTAAAAGTACATCATATTGCGTGTCGTCTTCATCAGCGATCGTGCCTAATCCAAAAGGAATTTCGGCACAATCATTTAGACCAGCATTTTCGATTGAATTCTCCACCGACCATTCGTCGATATCGAATCCGCGGACAAAATCAGCTCCTCGCTTCTTAGCCACAAAAGCTAACAAGCCTGTGCCTGTTCCCGCATCTAGCACACTTTTACCTGTCAAATCCACATCGAACAAAGCCTTCGTCATCAACGAAGTCGTTTCGTGGTGGCCTGTTCCAAATGACATTTTGGGATTAATCACCACTTCCATCTGAAATCCAGGCTCTGAGGGATGAAAACTCGCCCGAATCAACACCAAATCCTCAATGCGAATGGGATCATAATTACTTTCCCATACCTCATTCCAATTTTGCTTCTCAATGCGGTTCGTCTCGTAAGTGCTTAAGCCATAACGCGACATGATTTCCGTCAAAGCCTCCTCAGTGAAATCCACCTCAGGGCAATACGCGATCACACCCGTTTCCGAATCCTCAAAAATATCGAATTGAATTTCGCCTAGCTCAGCGACTAAAATATCAGACAGCTCAGGACTGGCTGTAATTTTCACTTGAATAGTAGACATAACTTAATTAGATGGAGGAGTATTTTTCTTTCCGAAAACGGAAATGCCGATGTAACGCTTAGGCTGTAATCTAAAGTCAAGCAACAGCTTGTCTAGATCCACGAGCGTTTTATTTAAGCCTAAGTATAGGCTATCGTTCTTAATTAATTTACCCGCGGTACCTTCCCCGCGTTCTAAACCTTGCACAATCTTTCTTAGTGAAATCACAGTTGCATCCACTTCTTTCAAGGTCTTGCCTATCTTCAAGGCGTTCAAGGAATCAGCTACCGTATTAAACTTCGTTAACAAAGGGCGCAATTGCTTTTCTGTTTCCATTAAGTCCGAAGACAAGGTTTTCATATTCGCAGAAATCTGCGCTATGTTCGCCCGGTTATCGGTCACAATACCATTCACGGAACCGTTAATATTAGAAACCGTCTCATTCGACGTTTTCAATAACGTGTTTAAATACGTTCCTGTATTATCGAATTTATTGGAGATCTGACGGAAGGAAACAAGCAGCGAATCCGCATTGGCGATAACCGGAATAGCACGCTCTTTTAACAAGGCCGTTACCCCTACCTCTGTTTCGCCTTTCAAGAACGAATCCTCAGGCAAGTTACCCTTTCCTTCTAATCGCAATCGAATAATTTTACCTCCTAATAAAGCGCCATCAGAAAGTACGGCCACCGTTTTATCAGGGATGACAATGTCCTGGCTAAATCGCAGGGTCACTAGAATTTTGTTGCCTTTAGATGGCTGAATCTCCACTTTCTTTACCTTTCCTACTTCAATTCCATTGACCATTACCTGGTTAGAAACCATCAATCCATCCACATTTTCGTATTCTACGTAGTAGATTCGAGCCGTAGAGAATACGTCATTTCCCTTTAGAAAATTAAACCCGAAATAGAGGATTAAGAAGGCTAACAATGCCAAAAACCCTACTTTTAATTCATTGCTTTTGAACATCGTATCTATTTTTCGATTTCTTCTTTGTACGCTTTAAACGCCGTAGCAATCGCTGTGGCTACCTCGTTCTGTCCTTTTTCGGAAGCTAAATAATTCTCTTCCTCCGGGTTTGTTAAAAATCCCGTCTCTACTAAAACACTGGGCATCGCCGTGCGCCAGATCACTAGGAATCCCGCTTGCTTCACCCCAAAACTCTTTCTTTGATACGTTTTCGAAAATTGCTCCTCTACCTTCGATGCAAATTTTACCGAGCTCGCCATGAAGGCACTTTGGTAATTCGCCATCATAATGTGCGCTAGTGGAGAATTAGGATCGAAACCATCATAGGTTTTTTGGTAATCCTTCTCTTGCAAGATAACGGAGTTTTCTCGCTTCGCTACGTTCAAATTGCCGTCCGTTTTATGCAAACCCATCGTGTAGGTTTCTGTACCGTAGGCATTCTTATTGACCGCCGCATTGCAATGCACGGAGATAAATAAATCCGCTTTGTTACGATTTGCGATATTAGCCCGCTCATTTAATTCGATGAACGTGTCCGTATCGCGGGTATAAATAATCTTCAAGTCTGGATGCGCCGCTTTCAACTTTTTACCCACTTCTAAGATGATTTTTAAGGTCACGATTCCCTCGTGAGAACCCTTAGGGCCTGAACAGCCTGGGTCTTTTCCACCGTGGCCGGCATCTAGGCAAACGACTTTTATTCGATTCTTAATGTCTCCCTTTTGAAAGCCGCTAGGCGTCCAAGCTGTCAGCAATAAACCCAGCGAAAAAAATAAACCGATAGATTTTATCTGATTAAACATTATTTTCTAATTGTTACACGTTGATAACAAGCAAAGATGTAATTTTGTAGGCTTGTATGTAATAAGTACAAATATAATTTTTAAATTCCATTTGGTAAAGAAATCCACATATTACCTTTTTATTACCCTGCTTGTCCTTTTTGCTTCTCTCATTGAGGCAAAAGCGCAGCGAGTAATCTCGACGGATACTTTACAAAAATCCATTCCTAAAGACACGGCTGCTGATTTACAGACCACCGTTTTCTATTCTGCCGTAGACTCTACGATTTTAGATGCAGACAAGCAAGTCGTGAATTTGTATGGGGGTGCCAAAGTCAAGTACGGCGAAATCTCCCTAGAAGCGAACTACATCCGCCTGGATTGGGCAAAAAATGAGGTTTACGCTATAGGCACGAAGGATACACTCACTCAAAAAATGATCGGACTGCCCGTTTTTCTGCAGGGAAGCGATAAATACGATTCAGACGAAATACGTTATAATTTTAAGACTAAACGAGCCGTCATTAAAGGCATTGTAACACAACAAGGCGAAGGCTTTGTACAGGGTAAAAATGTCAAAAAAGACGAAGAGGAGAACCTCTACATCCGAAATGCCATCTACACTACCTGCAATTTAACGCATCCCCACTTTCACATCAAGGCCAGCAAAATCAAGGTCGTGGGTAAAAAAGAGATCATCTCGGGGCCTTTTCACTTTGAGTTAAATGACATTCCCTTGCCCATTGGCTTGCCTTTTGGGTTCTTTCCTTATTCCCAGCCGAAAGAGGCCGGAAAATCCGGAATCATTATGCCCACTTATGGTGAGGAGCCGAATGGACGCGGTTTTTATTTACGCGAAGGCGGTTACTATTGGGCGGCGAGTGAAAACATCGGGATTCGTTTTACCGGCCAAATCTACTCTAAAGGTGGCTGGGGTCTAGGCGCAAATTCGCAATATAACAAACGCTATCGCTACACGGGTAGCTTTAATTTAGCCTTTAATCGCAACAGCAATGGCGATGAATTTGATCCCACGAAAAGAACCGATTTCGCCTTGCAATGGTCGCATTCTCCCCGCAGTGTGGGAAACTCCAGTTTCTCTGCTTCAGTTAATATCGCATCGAATTCGTATAACCAATACAACTCTTTCAATACGCAGCAATACCTGTCTAATACGATTGGATCGTCCGTGCAGTATTCCCGCAATTTTGGCCAAACAGTCCGCACCAGTATCAACTTACGGATCAACCAAAACACGAGTACACGCGTGTTTGATGCGGGAACAGACTTTAACTTTGGCCTAAACCAAATACAACCTTTCAAAAAGAAAAACTCGCTGGGCGATCGCTTCATCGATCAGTTCCGAATCGGCTTGGACTTCTCCGGAGGTATTTCGATGACTAACCAAGTGGGTGACCCGTATACGCGTTATGAGTTCGATGTCTATCCTCGATCCTCTAATTCCTTACGTGGAACGATTCAGAAGCCTTTTATTCCAACAGGAGCAAATGATGTACCTGCCGGAGTTATACCGGTGGATGCCAGCACGTTGCCTATTTTATGGGAAAAGGCACAGACGAAATTCAATTACAGCATTCCGTTAGCTTTGCCTAATTTGAAACTTACGAAGCACATTAACCTAACCCCTGGTGTTTCCTGGTCTGGTAATATGTACACCCGTTCCTACAAGTACACCTACGTGGCGGCGGATTCAACGGTGCGCATCGATACAGTGGGCGGCTTGCCTAAATTCAATTCTCAGATCGCTTTTTCAGCCAGTATGAATACGCGTTTATTTGGGACCTTGCGTTTCAAAAAAGGGCGATTAGAGGCCATTCGCCATACCTTAGTGCCTTCAGTTAGCTTGAGTTATACACCCGACTATTCTGATCCAAGTTTTGGGTATTACCAAGATGTCAGAATCAACAACCGGAAATTCATCAATGCGGAGGGGAAAGAACAAATCGGTGATATTCGCCGCATCAGCACCTTCGATCCTCGCACCATGAGTTATGGGGGAGCCTCTGGGGCGATTTCTTTTGGCTTCCAAAATACCCTCGAAGCCAAGTTGAAGACGAAATCAGATACCGCCAGCGTGCTCACGGAGAAGGTCCGCATCCTGGATAACTTTGGCCTAAATGGAAGTTATAATTTACTGGCCAAGGAATATGCCTTGTCGAATATCGGATTCAGCCTGGCGTCACGTGTGAAAGATTTTGATATCAATATGGGTGGTAGCTTTGACCCCTATTTGTATGTGGCCGATCCGCTATTCTTTGACATCGGACGCAGAACGCCAGACTATATGTTTAGCCAAGGGGCGGGTTTAGCGCGCTTACAAGGCTTTAATTTCTCAATTGGTCGTCGTTTCTCCGCTGGAAAACCGAAGCCAAAAGAGAACAAGAATGCTAGTGAGGCTCAAATGAATCAAATCAACCGAAACCTGGACGACTATGTCGACTGGAATGTGCCTTGGAATTTCTCGTTCTCCTACCAATACAGCATGAACAAGACGGGTCTAGCCTCGCCTCAAAACATCAGCGGTCTAAGCTTCCAAGGGGATCTAAGTCTTTCCGAAAAGTGGAAGTTCTCGGTAACGTCTGGCTTTGACTTTAAGTACAAAGGCTTGACCTACACAAACATGTCCGTGCACCGCGATCTGCATTGCTGGGAAATGAACTTTAACTGGACGCCTATCGCGAGCCCATTCTATGGACGCGCGAGTAACTATTCCTTTGACCTTCGCGTAAAATCAACGCTCTTACAAGACCTGAAACTGTCTCGCAGACGTAGTTTCTACGATAAAGGCGGATTCTAGTTCAATTTAGACTTGAACGCCTTTAAAAACTTATCCATCTTAGGTTTGATGACGATTTGGCAATAAGGCTCCGTCCCATTTTCATTGAAATAGTTTTGGTGGTAATCCTCCGCCACATAAAACGCTGAGGCCGGTGTAATTTCTGTTACAATCGGATTAGGGAAAACGTGTTGCGCATTTAACTTCTGCTTCCAAGCCTCCGCTTCTTTTTGCTGCTCAGGTGTATGGAAAAACACCGCGCTACGGTATTGGGTGCCCGTATCCGCTCCTTGTCGATTCAACGTTGTGGGATCATGTGTCTGCCAAAAAATCTCTAACAACGTCGCCACGTCCACTTCCTTAGGGTCATAGTCTAATTGACACACTTCTGCATGTCCCGTAAGTCCTGAACAAACCTCGCGATAAGTTGGATTCTTCAACTTGCCCCCCATATAACCAGAAGTTACTTTTTTTACTCCCTTCACGCGCTGAAATACCGCCTCCACACACCAGAAGCATCCTGCTCCAAACGTTATTTTCTCTAATTTCTGATCCATCTTATTTATTTGATTTTTTAACCCTGCTTCCTTTTTTTCAACGGCACTTCCGCATGAAAAATGAAAAGCACTCGTGATGATACTAAATACAATTACCGTAATTTTTGAGATCTTCTTCATCTTATTGTTTTTTAGCACTAATTTCGCTTCCCAAATTACCTAATTTTCGTTCAAACTTGAAACAAACCTGGAAAGCCGCCTTCTCTGACCGCACCTTCGCCCTACAGTTCATAGGAGCTTTAGCTGTGTTCCTCATTTTCCCTTTTAAAGCGGATGATTATTTCCAATGGATTCAATTACGCGAAGGTATCCAATGGAACGATCCTATACTAAACGCGATTCCTGCCCTAAATGTTTCCTACCCTATTTTTGGGATCATTTATTTATCTGTTATCTACTTGCTGTATCGGCTATTGCAGGATCCTAAAAGATTCGTTTGGTTCGCCTGGGCGTTCAATTTGGAGACTGGATTTCGATTTTTAACCATCTATCTAGTGGCCTTAAATCCCCCGGCTGGATTAGTCGATTTACACGACCCCTTAGCGGAAATGTTCATTTACGGTGAAAATATGGCCATCACAAAGGACCTGTTCTTTTCCGGGCACACAGCGACTATGGTCTTTGTTTGCTTCTTTTTGCCTACGGCAAAGGAAAGACTTATCGCCGTTGTTTTCAGCTTCGTACTAGCTAGCTTATTACTGCTTCAACACGTACACTATAGCTTGGATATAGTGGCTGCCCCGCTGTTTACACTGGCGGCCATCTGGATCGTTAAGAAGGTGGGTATTATTTAGACGATTTCTTGTCTAAGGTCTCAAACACCGAATTGTTTGATTTGTACTCCGGAATAATTTCCTTGATTTTGGCTACAATCGAATTGTTCGTACCACTCGATAATAAGTGATTCAAATCATTCGTAGCCACTTCCATATACGCATAGGAAGGCGTATTTACTTCTGCAATCAAGATCTTAGGGTGGTGCGTAGGAAGCGTATTCTCGTCGTTGTTCAACAACTCCTCATACAACTTCTCGCCTGGACGCAAACCAGTATAGCGAATCTCAATATCTTTATCGACACGTAAACCGCTCAACGTAATCATCTTCTTCGCAAGGTCAATAATCTTCACAGATTCACCCATATCGAAGACAAAAACTTCTCCTCCTTGCCCCATCGTTGCCGCTTCTAACACGAGTTCGCAAGCTTCTGGAATCGTCATGAAATAGCGAGTAATTTCTGGGTGAGTCACCGTTACTGGACCTCCACGCTCAATTTGTTTTTTGAACAACGGTATCACGGAACCATTAGAGCCTAACACGTTTCCAAAACGGGTCGCAATAAACTTAGTCTTCACTCCTTCCAATTGGTTCATCGACTGCGTATACATCTCAGCTAAACGCTTCGTCGCTCCCATTACATTCGTTGGATTCACGGCCTTATCCGTAGAAACCATCACAAATTTATCTACCCCTACTTCAGCTGCTAGTTCCGCTAATATACGCGTGCCTATTACATTGGTTTTGATCGCCTCATACGGATTGTTTTCCATCAATGGAACATGCTTATAAGCAGCCGCGTGGAAAATGATATCTGGTCGATGATTCTTGAATATCTTGCTTATGCGGCGTGTATCAGACACATCAGCTACATTGACGATCAATTGCACATTCGTGGGCACCTTCCCTGCTAACTCATATTCCAAATCATACAAGGCCGATTCTGCCTGATCAACTAAAACTAGTTTAGCTGGGAAATAAGCGATTAATTGACGAACAATTTCACTACCAATTGATCCCGCAGCGCCCGTAACTAGAATTACCTTGCCCGAAATCTCCTCGCCTATGCGCTTGTTATTCATTTGAATCACCTCACGACCTAAGAGATCTTCGATCTTCACATTGTGAATTTGGTTCATCGCAAATTCTCCCTCTACCCACTTATCCACTGGAGGAAGGGCTTTTACCACTACTCCGCGGTCTAGGAAAATATCTGAAATCTTACGTTTCGATTTAGCCGACATATTGTTGATGGCCATAATCACTTCTAAACCCTCATTCGACCCCACAAACTTATCCAATACTTCTGGTAAGCTATATACTTTAATCCCTTCAATGGTTTTCCCTATTTTGGACTCATTGTCATCAATAAAACCAAGAATCTTATAGTTAGTACTGCGGTCTGTTTGGAACACATTCTTTGTCAACATTCCCGTATAACCCGCACCGTAAATCAATACGCCAATCGTAGGCTTAAACTGATTGATAAAGGATTCATAAAAACTCTTCACAAAGAAGCGAAGAATGACCATCCAGAATAGACAGATGAAAAAGTCAATGATAAGGATCGATGCCGATAAATTAAAAACGTGTTCGAAGCCTAAGGTATTTCGAATCACTCCAGAAATCAATACCGCACTGAAAGTTCCCGTAAATACGGCTTTTAAGATCAAAATAGCATCTTCAATACTCGTATGGCGAATAATACCTGCGTAAGATTGAAAATACAAAAAGGCTAACAGACGTAGACCTAGAACAAAAATCAATTGAGAGGCGAACACCGAGAAATCAATTTCCGGTAATTGGAAATTCATTCTTAACAGGGTAGCAATAGAAAACGAGAAGATGACGATTAACGAGTCAAAGACTAAAACCAGCCATCTGGATAGAAAGCGATTTGAGTATTTCCGAATGAAGGAAGACTTTGTCATTTTGTAAATCTTAGAATGATAGCCAAAAAAATCAGGCAATTACCCACACTCAAAATTACAAATTTAATCCCGTTAATAGCCCAAAATTTATCAAACGGCGGAAAATGTAGACGAACGGACTATTGCTTCCCGAAACCCGGAGCCGTTAAATCGACGATTGCATCCGATTTCATCACCATTACACGCTCATGACTCACGTTAGTCATATAACCGATGGCGGTCACGTCAGCGATCTTTTCTACTTTGGGAAAATCGGCTTGAGAAACCGTAAATAAAAGTTCGAAATCTTCACCCCCGTTCAACGCTGCCGTTAAAGGACTAACGTTGAATTCCGTGGCAGAAAGATAAGTCTCATCGTCAATCGGGATATTTTTTTCGAAAATGCGCGCACCTAAACCGGATGCATTGCACAAATGAATAATTTCTGAGGCTAATCCATCCGAGCAATCAATCATCGACGTAGGAACCACGCCTAAATCTCTCAACTCGTGTATAATATCGAAACGAGCCATAGGCTTTAGCTGACGCAAAACGACATAGCTCTTGTCTTCCAATTCCGGCTTCATATCCGGATTAGATAAGAAGACCTGTTTTTCTCTTTCCAACGAATGTAAACCCATCAATGCTGCACCTAAATCACCTGAAACGCACAGGACATCATTAGGCTTCGAAGTGCCACGTTGTACTAATTTATCCGCTTCCACCACTCCCGTAGCAGTCATTGAAATAATCAAACCTTGGGGACTAGAAGTCGTGTCTCCTCCCACTAAATCCACTTTGTATTCTTCACAGGCTAATCGAATCCCTTCATAAAGCGCGTCTACCGATTCCACCGAGAAGCGATTACTCAAGCCTAAACCAATCGTGATTTGAGCTGGAATGGCGTTCATCGCCGCGATGTCAGAGAGAACTACAGAAACGACTTTGAAACCTAAATGCTGCAAAGGAGTATAACCTAAGTCAAAATGAACACCCTCTATGAATAATTCGGTGGTAGTGACTACCTTATTACCTTTAGGATCCAACACTGCGGTATCATCTCCAATACCCAAGTCAGTCCAGGCTTGTTTTTCTGTAAACTGAGAGGCTATATGGTTAATTAAACCAAACTCACCAATTTCTCCTATTTCTGTTCTCTTTTCCATATAACACAAAAAGCCGCCACGAGGACGGCTTCAGTAAAATCTTTTCTTATTAAGGATTAACTAAGGCTAACTTAACGATAGCGCTACTCGCTTTTACGTAAGCTGTTGTTTGTTGCAGGCTCAAAGATGTCGCAGTAGGAGTCACTAAGATAGAATAAGTAATTGTTCCACCTGTTCCAGTAGGCGCACCATCTGCACTCGTTAAACCATTTAATGTCAGTGACAATCCATCGGTCGCAACCGTGTAAGTGCCTGTAAATATCTTTCCGTCAAATTCCGTCAAGCTAACCGTTCCTGCGGTAGATAAATCTAATTTGTATTGAGAATATCCTTGAACTACATTCGATGTGCTTGTCTTATCGTATTTCGTTACGCCATCCCATTGGGCTGTACTTACCGTCCACACTTTCTTAACTAGTGTAGCTACATTAACCGTAGGGGTAGGAGGTGTAGGAGTAGGTGCTGGATCTCCCCCGCCGCCACATGCTAGCACAGATATAGCTAATAATACTAAAAGGAACTGTTTCATATTCAGGTGTTATGCGATGTAAAATTAAAAATCTTTCTGAAAAAAAGGTGGGTTTGACCCTTTTTATTTAGCTTCGTGTAAATTATGAAGACTTATACACGCGGACAGTTAGCCCTACGAAATGGGCAAGACAAGCCTGAGATTTGGGTCGCCTTTCAGGGGCTCATTTACGATATGACGGAGTCCAAATTGTGGAAAAATGGCAAACATTATGAACATTGGGCGGGGCAGGATTTAACCCCTGAACTGGCTGATGCGCCACATTCCGAGAAAGTCTTTGAAAAATTTACCCCCATCGGAATCTTAGCGTAGTATGATATTAATCGTTGAAAGTGGTTCGACTAAAACAGCCTGGAGACTGATAAAGGATCCGGCATCGACTTATGAAAGTTTTACTAGTACGGGTATTAATCCATACTACCAAACCACTGATGAGATCATTGCTACCCAGCAGGAAGTATTAGCCGGATTTAAGGATCTCCCCATTCAAGCTATTTATTATTATGGTACCGGAGTAACGGGCGAAGCGCAATGCGAGGTGATTGCTGCCGCCTTTCGACCTTTTTTCCCTAGCACTTGTTCGCTTGAAATACAGAACGACCTCATTGCGGCCGCGAGATCGCTTTGCGGGAAAGAGGCGGGAATTGCGTGTATTTTAGGAACGGGATCGAATTCCGGTTATTGGGATGGCGGACGCATTTCAGCGCAAATTCCTCCGTTGGGATTTTGGTTAGGCGACGAAGGCAGTGGTGGACATTTAGGCAAATTATTGCTTTTGAGTTATTTGCATGGCCAAATGCCTGATGAGATTCGGGCTGTTTTTGAGAAACGCTTTGGGATAATGGATCGCTTGACCGTTTTAGACAAGGCTTACAAACAAGCCTTCCCTAATCGCTGGTTTGCCAGCTTTTCGAAATTCCTATTTGACCATCGACGGGATGCCTATTGTTATGGTTTGATAGAACAATCTTTTGATGCCTTTATTTCCCTGTATTTGAAGCGTTATTCGGAGGCACCTGTTTTTCATTTCACCGGTTCTGTGGCGTTTTACTATTCAGACATTTTAAAACAAGTGATGAAAAAAAATGGTTTACCTGTCGGACATATTAGTGAGGGACCGATGGCAGGTCTTTGCTTGTATCATAAGGGGGAATTTTGGCCATAAATTCGTAAATTGCGACACGTATAAAACGCCTAAGTCAACAAACCTAACACATTGCCTATGACATCGCACATTAAATCCATAGGGACTAAACAAAAAGCACTTCAAATCAATTTAGACCGCAGCATCTACGGTTCCTTCGCGGAAATCGGGGCAGGTCAAGATGTAGCCGCAAATTTCTTTAAAGCAGGCGGAGCTTCGGGCACCATCGCTAAAACAATCTCCGCTTACGATATGGCTTTTTCGGATGCCATTTATGGCGAAGAAGCTTCTGGAAAATATGTGTGTGAGCCGCGTTTAATGAAAATGTTAAACCGCGAGTTCAAATTATTGAATGTGCGTTTAACTGAATCCGCTTCGGAGAAACGCTTCTTTGCTTTTGCAGACACGGTTTCAGCCTTGAATTTTCAAAAGACAAATGATGCCCACGGCTGGATCGGTTTACGTTTTCAATTAACACCGAACGGTGGGTTTAACGATGTCGTTATCCACGTGAATATGTTAGATAATGACAATATCTTGCAACAACAGGCACTAGGTGTAATCGGGGTAAATCTCTTGTTTGGGTGCTACCATTACCACGAAGATCCCGAGAAATTACTGTTATCTCTGTTAGATGATTTGTCCAAAGATCGGATTGAAATCGATATGATTCGCTTCGAGGGACCAGATTTCAAAGAGGTAGACAATCGATTGATGTCCTTGTATTTAGTGAAACACGGATACACTCAGGCGGCGGTTTTTGGACCGGATGGCAAGGTAATGCAGCCCTATGATGCTTTGGCAAAAAAACACATCGTAGCGGTACGTGGACGTTTCCGTCCTGTGACTAATATCTTCTCCGATATGTTAAAGAAAGGCGTCGCGCAGTTCGAGCAGGAGCCAGATGTGGATGATGATAAAATCTGCGTGCTATCTGAATTAACGCTGAAAAGTTTAGAGAATGAGACGCACAAAATCGATGAGAAAGACTTCTTGGATCGGGTGGATATCTTGTGTTCTTTAGGCCAAACGGTATTGATTTCTAACTTCCACGAATACTTCAAATTAGTGGACTTCTTAAGTCAATTCTCTAAGTTAAAAATGGCTCTCGTCATGGGTATGCCTAATTTAGAATATATCTTTGAGGAGAAACATTACAAAGACGTTCCGGGTGGGATTATGAGTGCTTTTGGTTGTTTATTTGGCCAAAACATCAAATTATACCTATATCCTACCGTCGCTGAAAATGGGGCTATCGTTCAATTAAAGAACTTCGAGCCTGAGGCACATTTGAAAGGTTTATTCCAATATCTACTGGACAATGAGAAGTTAGCCGAAATCAAAAATTACGATGAAAAGCTGATGAATATTCGTACAGATCAGGTTCTTGACCTAATTCAAAGTGGAACGGATGAATGGGTTGATTATGTCCCTAAATCTGTCTCAAAATTAATTAAAGAGCATTCGCTCTTTGGCTACCAAGCCTAACAAAAAAGCCCTGATTTCTCAGGGCTTTTTTTTATTTCATTAGATCGATAAACTGATCAAATAAGTAACGAGAATCATGTGGTCCAGGACTGGCTTCTGGGTGATGTTGCACCGAGAATGCTTTGCGTCCTTTCACGCGTAATCCTTCGACCGTTTGGTCATTCAGGTTAATATGTGTCAATTCAGCTTGATCAGATACTTTCAACTCCTCCAGCTGAACCGCGAAACCGTGATTTTGAGAAGTGATTTCTGAAAGCCCCGTCACTAAGTTTTTCACTGGGTGATTCAAACCGCGGTGACCGTTGTGCATTTTGTACGTAGATAAGCCTACTACTTGTGCTAAGATTTGGTGACCTAAACAAATCCCGAAAACAGGTTTGTCGCTATTCAAAAATTGCTTCACGGTATCAATCGCATAAGACATCACGGCTGGATCTCCTGGGCCATTCGAAACGAAATAACCATCTGGATTCCATGCAGCAATTTCCGCAAATGAAGTCTTCGCTGGGAATACTTTTAAATAGCATCCGCGCTCCGCGATGTTTGATAAAATGCTTCTTTTCACTCCTAAATCTAACACCGCTACTTTGCGTTCCGCCTTCTCATCCCCTAAGAAATAGGCTTCTTGCGTACACACTTGAGATGATAATTCTAAGCCTTCCATCGATGGAATTTTACCCAACGCCGCTTGTAAAGCTGCCTCATCAAAAATCTCCGATGAGATCAAGCAATTCATCACCCCTTTAGTACGAATGTGACGTACTAAAGCGCGCGTATCAATACCTGAGATCCCTACAATTCCCGCATTAGCCAAATAGTCTTGCAACGAACCATCTGCCGTTTCACGCGAATGAACGCTAGCAAATTCGTTACAAACCATACCGGCGATTTGGACCTTGTTCGATTCTGCCTCTTTCTCTTGCATCACACCGTAATTACCAATGTGAGCCGTCGTGTTAATAATCACCTGGCCCGCATAAGAGGGATCGGTATAAATTTCTTGATAACCCGTCATACCGGTGTTAAAACAGATCTCACCACCGTGAGTACCTATTTTTCCTAGTGCTTTCCCGTGGAATATAGTTCCGTCTTGTAATAATAAAACCGCTGGTGTGGACTCGGTAAATCTCATAAAATGCTGTTATAAAATAAGGGTCAAATGCTCATTACCTAAAAAAAGGGCTTCAACGGAAAGTTGAAGCCCTTTAAAAAAATGGAAAGAGAAAGATTAAGCGTCTTCTCCTTTTTCTTCTGTGGACTCCTCAGTTGCTGGTGCTTCTGGAGCAGCTTCTTCAGCTACCTCTGGTG
>Ga0222712_10000421_pt1 | contig 56616 bp, 46 predicted proteins | sample C33_657DmetaG_FD_165043 | JGI IMG/M metagenome (GOLD analysis project Ga0222712, IMG submission 165043) | Estuarine water microbial communities from San Francisco Bay, California, United States - C33_657D | ecosystem: Environmental > Aquatic > Marine > Unclassified | place: USA: California... | reverse complement strand
GTACGCCCAGTACTTCCGTCTGGATGCCTCTGCGGACTCTCTGCTGATGGAAGGCGACGAGGAGCTGGAGTTCTCGCGTCAGGTCAACAATCGCTACGGCACGCGCGATGCCGTCACCATTGCCTACACGCCCACGGCCGACTTGTTCAGCCCCGAGTCGTTCGAGGTGCTCGCCGCACTGCGCGAGGAGCTGCTCGGCATCGAGCGCGTGGAGTCGGTGGACAGCCTTCTGAATGTGCCGATCTTCGGCGACACCGAGCTGTTGAGCATCTCCGAGAATTACGACACGGTGCTGACCCCTGGCATCGACCTGGCCGCCGCCCGGGAAGAGCTGATCACCAGCCCGGTGTTCAGCAACGCCATCATCAGCCCGGACGGCCAGACCGCCGCGCTGCTGGTGAGCTTCGCCCGTGACGAGCAGTACCATGCCCTGATTCAGGCGCGCGAAGACTTGCGCCGCAAGCGCAATGCCGAGGGGCTGAGCCCCGAGGAGGCCGGGGAACTGGCGCGGGTGAGCGCCGAATTCGACGCCTACAGCACCCTGACGGCCGAGCAGCGCCACGAGGACATCCGGCAGATTCGCAGCATCCTGACAGGCTACCAGCAGAGCGGCACGCTCTACCTCGGTGGTGCGCCCATGATCGCCGATGACATGGTCACCTTCGTGCAGAACGATCTCGCCACGTTCAGTCTGGGCGTGTTCGCTTTCATTGTCTTGGCGCTGGGCATGATCTTCCGTCGGCTGCGCTGGATTTTCCTGCCGCTGGCCTGCTGTGCTGTGGCAAGTGTCATCGTGGTGGGCATTCTGGGGCTGATGGACTGGCGAGTCACCGTGGTGTCTTCCAACTTCATGTCGCTGCTACTGATCACCACCATCTCGCTGACGGTGCATCTGATCGTGCGCTATCGCCAGCTGCGCGCCACCCGGCGTCACACCGAACATGGCAAGCTGCTGCGCCATGCCGTGATCTCCATGTGGAAGCCCTGTCTCTACACCGCGCTCACCACCATCGTGGCTTTCGCCTCGCTGCTCACCAGCGGCATTTCGCCCATCATCTCCTTCGGCTGGATCATGGTGATGGGGGTGCTGACGGCGCTGCTGGTGGTGTTCACGCTGTTCCCCGCGTTGATGTCTCTGTTCAGCAAGGATGAGACGGTCTATCAGCACCAGAGTTCTTCCGCATTGACCTCGGCGCTGGCGCGGGTCACTGACCGACTCGGCAACAAGGTGCTCTGGATTTCCGGCGCGGTATTCGTCTTCAGTGTCGTCGGGCTGATGCGGTTGAAGGTCGAGAACAGCTTCATCGAGTATTTCAGCGAAGACACCGAGATCCATCAGGGCATGAAGCTCTTCGACGAGAAACTGGGCGGCACGCTGTCACTGGATGTCGTTGTGACGCTGCCCGTGGTCGAGGATGAATTCGACGATGGTTTCGATGACGGCTTCGAGGAAGAGCCCAACGACGCCTACTGGTTCACCGGCGCGCGCATGGACGAGATCAAGCGCATTCACGACTATCTGGACAACAACGCCCAGACGGGCAAGGTGCTGTCCTTCGGCTCCGTCATCCACTTGGCAGAGAAGCTGAACAATGACGCGCCGGTGGACAGTTTCGTCTGGGCCCTGCTGTATTCCCGCATCCCCGAAACCTTGAAGAGTTCCGTGCTCACCCCCTTCGTGTCCGTGGCCGACAACGAGGTGCGCTTCAATGTGCGCGTGATCGAGTCGGACGAGAACCTGAATCGCAACGACTTGATCAATGGCATCCAGCGCGGACTGCAGGAAGAGTTCGGCTATGCGGCCGATCAGGTGCGCGTCACCGGCATCCTGGTGCTGTACAACAATGTGCTGCAGAGCCTGTACCAGTCCCAGATCCTGACCCTTGGGGTGGTGCTGTTCGCCATCATGATCATGTTCCTGTTCCTGTTCCGCTCGGTGCGCATCGCCGTGCTCTGCATCATTCCCAACATCATCGCCGCGCTGCTGGTGCTGGGGCTGATGGGCTGGCTGGGCATTCCGCTGGACATCATGACCATCACCATCGCGGCCATCGCCGTGGGCATCGGCGTCGACAATACCATCCACTACATGCATCGCTTCCAGCACGAGTTTCATCGGCTTGGCAGCTATCGCGCCACGATGTTCCATTGCCATGACAGCATCGCGCGGGCCATGTACTTCACCACCATGACGGTGGTGGCGGGCTTCTCGATCCTGGTCTTGTCGAATTTCATCCCCACCATTGTCTTCGGCCTGCTCACCAGCATCGCCATGATGGTCGCCCTTCTGGGCGCGCTGACCCTTCTGCCGCAGCTGCTGATCGCCTTCAAGCCGCTGGGCAGGGAAACGCACGCCGGTTCCTGAAACTACTGGAGTAGTCTATGCACGCGAATGAATCCCCCGAACAGCCGGTTGTCGAAGCGCCCACGAGCCGCTTCATCGACGAGAAGCTCTTCAAGTCACGCTCGATCACGATCTTCGGCGAGATCGACGAAAGGCTCGCGCGCTCCGTCACGGAGAAGCTGCTGGCCCTGGCCGCCGCCGGCGATGAGCCGATCACCCTCTACATCAGCTCGCCGGGCGGGCATGTGGAGTCGGGCGACGTCGTGTACGACATGATCAAGTTCATCAAGCCCGAAGTGCGTGTGGTGGGCACCGGCTGGGTCGCCAGCGCCGCCACCACGATCTATCTGGCTGCGAAGAAGGAGAACCGCTTCAGTTTGCCCAACACGCGGTTTCTCGTGCATCAGCCCTCGGGCGGTTCGCGCGGTCGCGCCTCGGACATCAAGATTCAGGCCGAGCAGATCATCAAGATGCGCGAGCGCATCAATCGTCTCATCGCCAACGAAACGGGACAGCCGCTGGAGCGAGTCGCGCGGGATACGGATCGGGACTACTGGATGACAGTGGAAGAGGCGATCGAGTACGGCATCGTCGGCCGCAGGATCATGAACATGTCTGAATTGGGTTGAGGCATTGCGGCCTGACGCCAGCGTCGGGCCGCGTCAGTTGGTGGCGGAACCCGTGACACCCGACTGGGCGTTCGCCGAGCCTGTCCTGCGGAAGAGCGCCTGCTGGTTCTGGACCAGGGCGCAAACAACATGGTAGTCCGGCTGGCAACTCAGCGCGCGCACCATGGCGGTGTTGTCGTTGCCCAGTTGCACCAGCACCCGCGCCACAACTCCCTGGTATTCGACATCGAGCGTGGCGCTGTTGCCTCTGATTTCCCCGACGCTGTTGCGCCATTCGTAGCCCATGGTCACGAGGGGTTCTACATTCAACTGATCGTTCTGATGGGTGACCCTGAGAGTCAGAAGACTGCCTTCGGCGTTCCATATGCCTGACCATTGCGGCGCCGCCTGTGCACTGCCGGGCTGGGCGAGTATGTGTGCGGGCAAGCTCAGCGCCATGGCCATGACGCCGGTTGTGCGCGTCAACAAACGCGTGAACTTCACCACCTGAATTTGCATGATCTGGCATCCCCCTCCGGCCCCGTCCTATAACGGACCTGTCAGCGCAAACCCGAACAGGGGCCCATGAAACACCAAAAGTCCACCGTAGGCAATCATGCCCAGCAGGATTGCCGCGACGTCCCATTGCAGTCCAGGCTCCCCTGGCGTGGCCAGGCCCTTGCGCTCGCGCACGACCACTTGCAGCAGCACCCACAACGTCGGCAAACCGAAGAGCACCATTGAAGCGAGATCCCCATTCGAGAGCAGATGGGCAATGCCCGCCAGTGCCAGACCGACAAGCAAGGGGTGACGAACGAGTACGCGTGTGTGTGAATCCGGCAGCAGGCCGGCAGCGAACGCGATGCACGCGGCAATCATCACGAGATTGGTCTTGTCGCGCAGAGGGAACGCGGGCACCCAGATCTGGATGAACGCGGCGCTGCTCTTGCCGGCAATCACCAGGGTGCTCCCGACTATCGCTGCAGCAGTGACCAGGGCGAGCTGGCGAAGACGTCCCAGCGCCTGTGCCAGTGTCCGGCCGCGTTCGCCTGTGCAGGCCGCCTGTGCACCGAAGCACAGTGCCAGTCCGAGTATCAAGAGGATCACTGTCTTGTCCGTATCCGGCCGGGGTGACCGGCTCCCGAGTGTGGCGGGCGAAGATACTATGGCGCCGAATCGATGTATATCGCAGGCAAAAAAAACCGGAGCACTCCATGGGGTAGCGTGCTCCGGCAAGGGCCTGTCACTCGTATGCTTGCGGTGTTCCTCAACACATGGCGAGATCATAGGCCCGTCCGGATGCATACAGGAAATGGATTAAAACTATTGCGACGATATTGAAAGTCGATTAGCCTTCGGCAAACCCATCGCACAGGAGCCTGTCATGCAACATCTGCCCACCACCAAGCAGCTGCGTTACTTCGTTGCCCTGGACCAGATCGGGCACTTCGGCAAGGCGGCCGAGGCCTGCTTCGTTTCCCAGCCAGCTTTCAGCGTGGCCATTCGAGAGCTGGAGAGCACGCTCAACATCCAGCTCGTGGATCGCACCAACAAGAATGTCACCGTCACGAATCTGGGGCGGCAGATCGCCGTGCGGGCGCGTCAGGTGCTGCGCGATCTCGAGGAACTGGTCGACATCGCGCAGGGCAATCAGCAACCCTTGACCGGGCAGCTCAAGCTTGGCGTGATCCCGACGATTGCCCCGTTCCTGCTGCCGCGTCTGCTGCCGGCACTGCGCAAGGCCTATCCCGATCTCAAGCTCTACCTGAAGGAAGACCTCACCGAGCGTGTCTACGCGCATTTGATGGATGGCGAACTCGACATCATCCTGATCGCTCTGCCCTACGATCTGCGCAATGTGAGCGAACTGCCCCTGTTCAAGGATCGCTTCTATCTGGCCCATCAGGCCAAGAGCGCGCTGGTGCCCAAGGACGCGCGTCAGGTCAGTGACTTGCCCGAGGACAGCATCCTGCTGCTGGAAGACGGCCACTGTCTGCGCGATCACGCCCTGTCTGCCTGCAGCATCACCAATGCCGACAAGGTGAGCGACATCACGGCCACCAGTCTGCTGACCCTGGTACAGATGGTCGATGCCGATCTCGGGGTGACCTATCTTCCGGAAATGGCCATCGGCTCCGCCCTGCTGAAGAACACCCGCATCAAGACCACGGCACTGGACAAGGACAGCTTTCGGGAAATCGGGCTGGTCTGGCGCCGCGCCAGCACGCGGGGTCAGGAATTCGAGCTGCTGGGGGAATTCATCAAGCAGAACTATCTCTCCGGCAAGGCCGCCGATGACGCCTCGTAGCTGAGCGAAAACTGGAATCTGTGCGCAGATTCTGCAAAAGCATTGTGGCACCGCTTGCCAGCGTTCATTGTGCCCATGCGAAGCATTACCATGCGGGCTGTCTGTCAATGCCCGCATTCCGGAGGCTTTCATGTCCCTGCATTGTCTTTTGCTGCGTCGGCTGCGTGTCGCGCTGTTACTGGCCGTTTCCATCCCTGCGGCGCTGCCCGTCCTTGCCGCCGAGGCGCCGGATTTCCTGTTGCTGGATGATCGCGGTCAGGCCGTGAAGCTGCATTACCAGCGCGACGCCGATGCCGTGGTGTTGATGAGCCACCGCACCGATTCTCCTGCGGTGGCGAGCGCCGCCGCGCGGGTGGAAGACGAGATTGCCCGCCATGCGTCACGCCAGATCCCCTTTTTCCTGATCAACGCCGAAGCGGCCCTCACGCGCGAGGCGGCCGTGGCGAGCAGACAGTCGCAAGGCATCGCGGCGCCGTTGCTGCTCGATGAGGGCGGCCTCGTCACCGCGACTCTGGGCCTGCAGCATGCCGGCGAAGTCCTGGTGATCGACCCGGCGCGCTGGGAGATCGTGTATCAGGGGCCAGCGACGGCGCAGGCGGATGGTACCGGAGAGAACTACCTCGCCCAGGCGCTGGACGCACTGCTCAAGGGCGGGCCTCTGGCGCAGGCGCGACGCACGCCAGCCACCGATGCCGGATTCGACGCACTGCCGGTGGCCGTTGCCGTGCGTGTGCCAGGCTATGCCTCCGAGATCGCTCCCCTGCTCGTGGAAAAATGTGCCAGCTGCCACCGCCCCGGTGGCATCGGACCCTGGGCCATGAACAGCCATCAGATGGTGCAGGGCTTCTCGCCCATGATTCGCGAAGTGATTCTCACCAAGCGCATGCCGCCCTGGCATGCCGACCCGCAGGTCAATCGCTTCAAGCACGACATGAGCCTGAGCATCGAGCAGGCGCAGACGCTGGTGCGCTGGATCGATGCGGGAGCGCCGCGCGGCGAGGGCGAAGACCCGCTGCTGGCGGTGGTCGAGCCCGACAATGCCTGGGAGCTGGGCGAGCCCGATCTGATCGTCGACCTGCCGGCCTACTCCGTGCCCGCCACCGGCACGCTGGACTATCAGATCCTGAGTGTCGACAACCCGCTCGATCACGATGTCTGGGTGCGCGCCGTGCAGATCGTTCCCAGTGATCGCCAGGTGCTGCATCACGCCATCGCCACTTTCGGCCTGCGCGACGAGCCGTTGGAGATCGACCTTGGCACGCCAATTGGGGATGCCCTGCTACAGTCCCAGTTGATGACCTTCGTTCCGGGCAATGAGATCTACGAGTATCCCGAGAGCACGGGCATCCTGGTGCCGGCAGGCGCCACCTTCTTCAGCCAGATGCACTACACCACCTACGGCCGTGAAACCGTGGACCAGACCCGCATCGGGCTGTACTTCGCCGACGAGCCACCCGAGTACACCCTGCAGCACTACGCCATCCTCAATGTGGATATCGAGATTCCGCCGGGGGAAGGTCAGGACGAGGAGCGCGCCTATTACCAGTTCCAGAAGGATGCGGTGATCTACAGCCTGTTCCCCCACGCGCATTACCGCGGGCGCAGCGCCAGCTTCACCGTGATCTATCCCGATGGCCGCGAGGAGCTGCTGCTGTCCGTGCCGCACTACGATTTCAATTGGCAGCGCTACTTTCAGCTGGAGGAGCCGCTCTACGCCCCGGCCGGCACACGGCTGATCCACAGCATGGTGTATGACAATTCCACCAACAATCCGAGCAATCCGGATGCGACGGCGCAAGTGAGCTTCGGGGAGCAGACCTGGGAGGAGATGCTCTATGGCGGGGTGTCCTTCCGCTATGCGAACAAAGAGGACGACGTGCAGCAGATCGATCGGCAGGAGTACGTGACCAGCCTCAGCATGGGCTTCATGGATACCAACCAGGATGGCAGGATCGTGCTGGACGAGATGCCGGAGCGCGCCCGCCAGCGCCTGGCCATGGCCTTCGTCGTGCTCGACAAGGACAAGTCAGGCGGGCTGGAATTCGCCGAGTTCCATCAACTGATGAGCACCCAGCGACAGGCTCAGGCGCGTTCGGACGGCGCCGCGGTGAACCGGTAGTTCTTCAGAGGCAGTTCGCGCACGCGCTGCCCCGTCAGGATGTACAGGGCATTGGCCACCGCTGCCGCTATCGGCGGCGTGGCCGGCTCGCCCAGGCCGCCGAGCGCGGCGCCGGATTCAATCGTCACCACATCGATCTCGGGCGATTCGCGCAGGCGCAACATCTCGTAATCGTTGAAGTTGCGCTGCACGACAGCGCCCTTGTCGATGGTGATCTCGCCATACAGCGCGGCCGTGAGACCGAAGATCACGCCGCTTTCCGCCTGTGAACGCACCGTGTCCGGGTTGACGGCCCTGCCGCAGTCGATGGCACAGGTCACCCGATGCACACGCACCTCGCCCGCCTCCCCGATGGACACTTCCGCTACCTGGGCGACGATGCTGCCGAAGCTTTCCTGCAGCGCGATGCCCCGCGCCCGCCCGGCCGGCAGATTGCCATCCCAGCCGGCCCGCTCGGCCGCCGCCTTGAGCACGGTGGCATGGCGCGGTTTGTCTGCCAGAAGGTTGAGGCGGAACTGGTAAGGGTTCTGCCCGGCATGGTGGGCCAGTTCGTCCACGAAGGATTCGAGGAAAAAGGTGTGTTGCGAATGCGCCACGCTGCGCCAGGCGCCGAAGGGGATGTGCGTCGGGCTGTCGGCGTAGGCAATGGACTGGTTCGGGATGCTGTAGGGAGTGTGCGCGGCTTCGGCCGGTTCGTTCTTGCCGATGTAGTGGTTCTCCCAGGCCGTGAGCTGCCCCGCGGCATCGAAGCCGGCGCGGAAGCGGCTGGTCACGGCAGGACGGTAATAGTCCTGCTGCATGTCGTCCTCGCGGCTCCATACCGTCTTCACCGGGACATCGAACTGCATGGCGATGCGGGTGGCCTGGTCGATGGTGTTGGTGGCATTGGGCAGGCGCCGGCCGAAGCCGCCACCCAGATAGTGCGCGTGCACCGTCACGGCGTTCTCGTCCAGACCGGACAGGCTTGCGACGCGGCCGCGAATGCCAAGGTTGTCCTGGGTGCCAGTCCACACATCGCAGCGTCCGTCGTGGAAATGCACCGTGCAGTTCATCGGCTCCATCGCGGCATGCGCGAGATAGGGCACGCGGTAGGTGGCTTCCACGACGCTATTGGCGGCGGAGATGGCCGCCGGGGTGTCGCCCTTCTCGACGTCCTCGCTCAGCTCGCCCTGCAGCGCCTGGTCATATTGCGCGAAGATCGACTGCGTGGTCACGGCATCGTTGGCTGTTGAATCGAAGCTCACGGCCATGGCATCCAGTGCCTGGCGTGCCCGCCAGTAATTGTCGGCCACCACGGCCACGGCGTCATCCAACTCGACCACCCGCACCACGCCGCGCCGCTGCAGCGCGCTGGCACTGTCCACCGAGGCGAGGCGGCTGCCGAACACCGGGGCCGTCTTCACGGCCGCATAGAGCATGCCGGCGGGGCGCGCATCGATGCCGAAGGGCGCCGTGCCATCCACCTTGGCCGGGATGTCGATACGCGGGATGGGTCGACCCATCAGCGTGTACTGTTCCGGCCGCTTCAACACGGGGTTGGCAGGTGGCTCGAACTGCGCTGCCGCACTGGCCAGTTCGCCGTAGCTCAGGGAGCGGCCACTGGCCTCGTGATGCACGTGGCTGAGTCGCGTGCTCAGCTCGGATTCGGGCACTTCCAGCTGCTGCGCCGCTGCCTGCAGCAGCATCTTCCTGGCCGCTGCGCCCGCCACCCGCATGCCCTGCTCGCCGGTGAAGCGCACGGAGCTGCTGCCGCCGGTGATCTGCATGTTCATGATTTCAGCCACTTTCATGGTGGCAGACGTGGCCAGGCCATCCAGAAAGCCGGGGATGCTGACGCCGAGTGAGGTGGCGAAACCTTTCACCAGCACGCCATTGGCGAAGAGGTCCGTGGCCGGCGCCTGCTCGACGTGCACCAGATTCCAGTCGGCATCCAGTTCGTCGGCGGCCATCATCGGCAGCGCCGTCAGCACGCCCTGCCCCATCTCGGAGTGCGGCACGAGCACGGTGACGGTATTGTCGGGAGCAATTCTCAACCACGTGGTCAGGAACGGTGCGGCATTTCCGGCAAGCGTGGCATTGGCTTGCTGATGCTTGCTCGGGCGTGTGCTGGCATAGCCCAGCAGCAGGCCGCCGCCGACAATGGCAGTGCCCAGCAGAAAGCGACGTCGATTCATTGGCATGGCGGGCTCCTAGTGGCTCAGGCGGTGGCGCCGGTGAGGGAACGGATGGCGCTGCGGATGCGCGGGTAGGTGCCGCAGCGGCAGACATTGGTGATCGCGCCGTCGATCTCGGCATCGCTGGGCGCAGGATTCGTCGCCAGCAGGGCGGACACGGCCATGATCATGCCGGACTGGCAGTAGCCGCACTGCGGCACCTGATGCTCGATCCAGGCCTGCTGCACCGGTGTGAGGCCGCCGGCCGCGTTCACGGCCAGACCTTCGATGGTGGTGATCTCGGCGCCTTCGATGGCACTCACCGGGGTGACGCAGCTGCGCACCGGATTGCCGTTGACGATGACCGTGCAGGCACCGCAGGCCGCGATGCCGCAGCCGAACTTGGTGCCGGTCAGCCCCAGTTCATCTCGAAGTGCCCAGAGCAGCGGCATCTGCGGCTCGATATCCAGTTCCTGTGCAATGCCATTGACGCGAAAGCGAGCCATGACCTTTCCCCCCGTGCTGATTGTGATGAGCGGTGTGATGAGCCGTGTGATGAGCGGGCAGCATAGCCGAGTCGCGACCTGCGCGGCAATTTCGCTTCTCCGCGTGTACCCGGCATGTCTGGCGGAAAACTGAAATTGCAGGATTCAGGCATACGTGCGTCGCGCAATACAGGCGATGCGTCCAGATTGTCGTTGACTCGCCCACTCATCCGGCGAAAATAGCCCGGCGTTGCGCATGGACAGACGGTCGCCACGACGCAGCGAGACAAACACAACATTGAAGACACTTTGCCGAACAGACCAATCGAGGAAAACATGAAAAGATTTTACAAGGGCTTGATGATTGCAGTGGCCACCTTGTTCCTGGCTGCCTGCGCGACTACACCACCGAATCCCTTCGTGGGCGGCTGGGACGTCACCATTGATACACCGGTAGGGGTTCTGTCCGCTGCTCTCGACATCACGCCCGAGCTGACCGGCACCATGTCCTCTGCGGAAATGGGTTCTGCCACGCTAAGCGGTGTGACCGTGCAGGAAAACGCCGTGAGCTTCCAGACGACTGTCAGCGCCCAGGGTCAGTCTCTGACACTGCGTTTCGCCGGCACCATCGACGGTGATTCCCTGGCTGGCAATTTCGACACCGACTTCGGTGCGATCCCCGTCACCGGCGTGCGTCGCTGAGACCCGCTGTCACAGCTCCCAGCGGCGCTGCTCCGCCTGTGCAGAGAGCGCCGCCCGGGACACTCACTCCCTCTCAGAAACGTTCGGCACTCGCGCGTGCCCAGTCCTCGGCATAGTCCTCCGGAATGTTGCCGGTGAGCAGCTGCCCGTCGGCAAGCGGCGTGTGGATCTGGTCGAAGTGCTTCAAGTCCTTGCCCACCCGCTGGAACAGATCCGATGGCCGGATCTGATCCGGATCGTCATAGCCCAGCACCCCGCACAATTCCAGGAAGGCCTCCACGGTGCCGTGATGATAATTGGCTGCCCGGCGCGACTTGTCCTCAATGTCCACGGCCTTGCCGCGAACCGGGTCCTGTGTCGCGATGCCGGTGGGGCACTTGTTGGTGTTGCAGGCCTTGGACTGGATGCAGCCGATGGCGAGCATCATGGAGCGTGCCGCGTTCACGGTGTCCGCGCCCACGGCGATCTTGCTCAGCATGTCGAAGCCCGACGCCGTCTTGCCGGCGCTGATGATGCGGATGTGCTGACGCAGGCCTGCCCCCCGCAGCACCTGATCGACGAAATAGGTGGCCTCCAGACAGGGCATGCCGATGCGATCCGAGAATTCCACCGGCGCCGCTCCGGTACCGCCCTCGGCGCCGTCCACCGTGATGAAGTCCGGCAGGATTCCCGTGGCCAGCATCGCCTTCACGATGCTCATGAATTCGCTCTTGCGGCCCACACAGAGCTTGAAGCCAGTGGGCTTGCCGCCGCACAGCCCGCGCAGGTGCTCCACGAACCGGAGCAGTCCCTGCGGGGAATCGAACTCCGGATGATTGGCCGGAGAGGCCACCGTCTTGCCCACCTCCACCAGCCGGATGCGCGCGATCTCCTCGGTCACCTTGGCACCGGGCAACACCCCGCCGTGGGACGGCTTGGCGCCCTGCGAGAGCTTGATCTCGATCATCTTCACCACGTCGGGCGTCGCATTGCGAGCGAAAGCTTCGTCATTGAACGAGCCATCCAGATTGCGACAGCCGAAGTAGCCGGTGCCGATCTGCCAGATCAGGTCGCCACCATGTTGCAGGTGATAGGCGCTGATGCTGCCTTCGCCCGTGTTGTGGGCAAAGCCGCCCAAGGCAGCTGCCTTGTTGAGTGCGGCGATCGCATTGCCGCTCAGGGCCCCGAAACTCATGCCGGAGATGTTCAGCAGGGACGCACTAAAAGGCTTCTGGCACTGCGGTCCGCCGAACAGCACACGGGACTTGTCCTTCGGCACCACCCTCGCCTGAATGGAGTGGAAGACGGAAAGGTAGCCCTCGGCCATGAGGTCCTGTTCCGTACCGAAAGGCAGCGTGTCATTCAGCCCTTTGGCGCGACGATAGATCAGATCGCGCGCCTCGCGGTTGAACGGTGCTTCCTCGAGATTGCTCGCGATGAAGTACTGACGAATCTCCGGACGGATGCTCTCCAGCAGGTAGCGCAGATTGGCGAACACCGGGTAGTTGCGGCGCAGATTGCTGTCGCTGAAATACATGTCGTGCACGCCGACGCCGAAGAACATCAGGGCGCAGACAAAGAAGGTGACCGGGCCCGGGTGTTCGGCCAGGGCCAGCGGAGTGAGAGTGGCGTCCGTGGCGCCCCACACCGTGTAGAAGGCCACGGGAATCCAGAGCAGACTGGTGATCCAGAAGAAGCGAACAGTTGGAGTCATGGCCGCCTCATTCAGAGTTTCAACAGCAGAGTGACAGACGCCTCGCTGTCAGTCTTCTCGCGCCCGATGGGCACTTCCGTCTGATGCTTGAGCTTGGTGGAAAACTTCGTGGACATCCTGTTGGAAATGTCGGACTGGATGGCGCTTTCGGAACGGCCGATACTGGACTCGTTGCCGGCTTCCACGCTGAGCGTCTGGCTGAACAAGGCGTTCTCGGCGATGTTCCACTGGTACTCCGTGGCTACACGCACGATGGCTTCCTCGAAGTCCTCGGTGGGGGTGCGCGAGGTGCGCACACCGGCAGCGATGCTGTAGTTCCAGTCCATCGTGGCGTGCTCGCGCAACAGGTTCTGACCATAGTTGATGGACAGGTCGGACTGGCTGTCATAGCCACTGAAGCGGTCATCCTCGTGGGCAGCGCGGGTCTGGATGAAGATGTCTGCCGTCATGTTGTAGGTGGCTGCGCCCACGGTGTAGAGACGCTGGGCCGCGAGCTCGTCTTCCTTGGACGAGCGGAAACCGTCCAGTGACAGCCCGTACTCCCATGCCTCCTGCATCCACACCACGGTGCCCGTGAACTTGATGTTCTCGTCCTTGGTGTTGCCGCCGGTGAAGATGGCGCCAAGTTCCAGCTCTGTCGACAGGTTGTCTTCTGTCTCCTGAGCCAGTACCGCGGAGCCAGTCCCCGCCAGCAGCAGGCAGAGTGATGTGGGCAGGGCAAACCCTGAAAGCTTGCGCATGGTCGCTATCCTTTGTTGTTGATTTATCGAAAATTTGACCAAAGGCATTCTACTCGGCGGCACGCGGGAAGGCTAACGTGCAACACCCGTCACTGCGGCATCCGCGCGGCGCGGATCTCGATCTCCACCAGCCAAGTCTCGTTCACCAGGTCGGCCACCACCACCGTCGTGCGCACGGGCTTGGTGGGGTTCCCCTCAGTGCCAAAGAACTGCAGGTAGCCGTTGTTGATGCCGGCGAAGTCGAACTCGCCATCAGGGCCCGTCACACCGAAGATACGCACCTGCACGATGTCCGACATCGACCAGCCCTGCTCCTCCAGTGTCGCCTTGAACTTCTCGAAGATGTTGATGGTCTGCTCTTCCATGTTGCCCCAGCTGCCGTCTTCCGCCGGCGATGCCCCGGCGCCGCTCAGGTACATCGTCTCGGCGCCGGCGGGAACGTAGATATTGTTGAACAGTACACGACTCTCGCCGGTGCGCACGATCTCCTGGGCGCTGACGGAGGTGGCGGGCAGCAGGGCGGACAGGACAAGGCTCAGGCAGACAGTCTTGAACAGGGCTCTCATTGGCGTTTCCTCGCGGGGTGGATGGTCGAATTCAGCCGCAGTGTGGCGCGTGCCAGAGCTAAAATACCTGCCAATAATCTGCCGGAGAAAAAGGAGAAGGGGGAACGAGGGTGTCGCAAGTGGGGAGCGGACGAGAAACCGGCGGCGGGGCGTGAGCCCCGACCACCGGCGAGGGAGGATTTACTTGGGCATTCTGACAGCGCGGATCTCGATCTCGACCAGCCAGCCGTCGACCACCAGATCGGCGATCTCCACGACGGAGCGCACGGGCTTCAGCGGGTTTTCCTCGGTGCCGAAGAACTGTTGATAACCGCGGTTGAAACCGGCGAAGTCGAACTCGCCATCGTCACCGGCCACACCGAACACGCGCACCTGCACGATGTCGCCCATGGACCAGCCCTGCTCTTCCAGAGTGTCCTTGAACTTGTTGAAGGTGTCGACCGTCTGCTGCTCCATGTCGCCGTAAGTGCCATCGGGCAGAGGGTCAGCGCCCGCGCCGCTCAGGTACAGGGTCTCAGAACCTGCAGGGATGAAGATGTTGTTGAAGAAGTTGCGGCCTTCGCCGGTACGGATGATCTCCTGCGCGCTGCTGGTCACCGCGAAGGCGGCGGCAAACAGGGCTGCGGAAAGGGAAACTGCCTTGGTGAATCGTGTCATGGGTCTGGCCTCCGAAAGTCAGGGTCTGTTGGAGGGGCGACTCAGCGCCCCAGCGTATTGATATAGCTCACGACATCCACGATGGCCTGGTCGTCGGCCAACCCGGACGTCATGGTGCGCATCATCGCGCCGTACTGATCCAGTGGATCAACACCGCGGTACCCGGCCTTGAAGTTCTTCAGCTGGGTGACGAGGTACCAGTCATTCTGGCCAGCCAGTTGTGGGGCGTTCATCGCCTCGCTGCCTTCGGCATTGGCGCCGTGACAGCTGGCGCAAGCCTGATACAGCTGCTGGCCGCGCTGGACATTGCCGCCGGAGAGGGTTGGGGTTGTCGGCACGTACTCCCAGGTGGCTGCCCACTCCATAATGTCTGCGATGTTCTCGTCGGTCAGGATGGCCGCCATGGGCTGCATTTCCATGCCGTGGTAGTCGTCGGGATGCTTGCCGCGCCCGCCGGCGCGGAACAGCTCCAGCTGACGCTTGAGATACCAGGGCTCCATGCCGGCCAGGCGCGGGCCGTTTATGCCCTCGCTGCCCATGCCGTCGGTGCCATGGCAGGTGAAACAGAATCGGTGATTGATTGGCTCGTGCGGTTCCGCTGCCCAGCTGCCCGCACAGAGGGTGGTCATGGTGATGATGGTAAGCAGAGGGAGAAAAGCTTTGGGTAACATACGGTTGTGTCTCCAGGTGAGAAAAGGGCGCCACCGAAGTGGCGCCCTTTCGTGGACTAACTCATCCGGTTCATCTCACAATGAACTCAGATGTCCATCTTGAAGCGAGCGTACCAGAAGGCGCCGTTCGGGCTGAACGCACCACCGGTGATGTACCGGTTGCTGGTGGTGCTGTTGAAGTCCACAGGACGCACTTTCTCGGGCGCAGTGTTCAGGATGTTGTCTGCACCGACGATGAACGTGTAGCGATCACGCAGGGTGTAGGCCACTTCGCTGCCGTAGATCACCTTGTCGCCCACCCAGTAGTCACGGCTCGGATCAGCGTTGGCGGGTACGGAGAGGTACTCGTCGTAGTAGTTGGCCTGCAGCGTGAAGCGCCAGTCACCCAGGGTGTGATTCGCGCGGAAGTTGCCGCGGTTGGCGGGAATCCCGTCTTCCAGGTCGGCAATGTTGGCGCGGGTCAGCAAGCCCGGAGTGAGCTTGGTCAGCTCCTGCTTGGTCCAGGCCCAGGACGCCGCGAACTCGGTGTTGCCCCAGTCCTCGAAATCCAATCCCCACGAACCCACGATCTCCACACCCTCGTTGGTGGTGGACATGTCGTTGGTGTAGTAGTTGAAGGACACGATGCTGCGCGCGCCGGAGATGCCGGAAGCTTCCAGCTGCTCGGCGATCGCCGGGGTGATGTCGAAGGTCGCGGAGTTCAGGATGCGGTCATCCAGATCGATGCGGTAGTAGTCGATGGTCAGATCCACGCCGGCAAACTCGGTCGCCAGACCGATGCTGTAGTTGGTGGACTCTTCCGGTGTCAGCTCCTTGCCCCCGAACAGCTGGGAGATCGGGTTGGTCGGAGGAATCTGGCCCTGGGTCACAGGAATGCTGTCAACCACGCCGGTGCTGATGTTGGAGATGTTCGCCTGACCCGGAGACGGTGCACGGAAACCGGTGCTGACCGTGCTGCGGATGTTGGTGGTCTCTGTCAGCGCATAGCGGGCCGTCAGCTTGCCATTGGTGGTGCCGCCGAAGGTGTTGTAGAAGTCTTCGTAACGAATCGCGGCGCCCAGCAGCAGGCGTTCTGTGACGTCCACTTCCAGGTCAGCGTAGATGCTCCAGTTCTTGCGATCCCAGGTGCCCTGCTGGTCCGGACCGAAACCCTGGAAGCCGTCGGAGCCAACACCAGCGCCCAGATTGGAGTACGGTCCGATGCGGTAGGAATCCTGGTCCTGTGAGCCTACCTTGAAGATCTCACGACGCCACTCGACACCGTAGGCGACGTTCAGCGGAGAGTACAGACCCACATCGAAGGGCTTGGACAGGTCGAGGTTGATGTTGTTCTCGATCGTCGTGTAGATGCCCGGCTCGAAGCTGGTGGGTGAATCCGGGCCCATTGACGGGTTGGTGGTGTTCGAGATCAAGTAGGTCATCTCGGAGAAGCCATTGCCCAGGCTCAGATCGTAGCTGGTGCCGTCATTCAACTCGCCACGCAGACCTGTCACGTTGGACATGTCGGTGTTCTTGCCGCCGAAGTCCGGCGTGTAGCCACCGGGGAACATCTCGAGGAACGTGAAGCACTGCGGATCGGCCAGACCAGCATTGCGGGCAGCCACGGAGCTGGTGACCTTGGTCGTCGGGTTCACGCCGCGCGGGATGGTCGGGCAGGTGGTGCCGGTTCCAGGTGTCAGGTCAAAGAACAGCTGGTTGGAGCCGCGCGTGAACACGCCGGCACGGTTTTCCGGGTTGCGGAAGAAGAAGCCGAGTTCCACTTCCTTTTCGCTGTAGCCTGAGAAGGTGTACAGCTCCTGGTCGCCGCCCAGATCCAGACCTGCGTTCAGGAACAGGTTGACGATCTCGGTGTCCGGCAGACCTTGATGCTGCGCATTGACACGCACGGCAGTGTTGCCGTTGTTGATCAGCGTCTGCGCGTCGCCGCGCTGGATGCTGCGGTCACTGCGCTTCTGGTTGGTCATGTCCATGCTGAGGTTGGCGAAGCCGTTCTCGCCCAGTGGCAGGCCGAGGTTGGCTGCGACGTAGTTCAGCTGGCCGTCGTCAGTCTCGGTCAGGATGCCGGTCTTGGTCTCGATGGACAGACCTTCGCTGTTTTCCTTGAGCTGGAAGTTGATCACGCCGGCGATGGCGTCGGAGCCGTACTGGGCGGCTGCGCCGTCACGCAGCACTTCCACCTGACGCAGGGCGATCGGCGGAATCTGGGCCACGTCGGGGAAGTGGGTACCCTGACGGCCGAACTGTACCGCAGCGGAACGGTGACGACGCTTGCCGTTCACCAGCACCAGGGTGTCGTCAGCTGGCAGGCCGCGCAGGGTGGCGGGGCGGACCAGAGAGTTGGAGTCGTTGATGTCCTGCACGTCAACGTTGAAAGTCGGCACCAGGTTGCGCAGCAGATCGTTCATGTCTGCAGTGCCCTGGTCCTGGAAGTCGGACGCTGAGAAGACGTCTACGGGGGCAGCGGAGTCCAGCGCCGTGCGGGGAGCGCGACGGGAGCCGATGATTACCACTTCTTCGATTTCTTCAGCCGCCGGCGCCTGAGCCATGGCGACTGGTGCGGTGGCTGCCACGGAGCCCAGCAGGGCGGCAACCGACGACAGCGTCAGCAGGTTCGATATTTTCATAGTCATTTATCCCTTTTCATTCGTTTCTTGAGTTGCGAAAGAGAGACCGTGCGCCCGCTACTGTGGGTATGGGGGCTCGACCTTGATAGCGTTACGATTATCTGCACAGGGGCGGTGCAAAGTCCTCCTAAAAACCTTCTGAATACCTCCCATAACTGTTCGAGGTTTGAATTCATTGGGTTTTCAGGCAATGGCAAGCGACTGGGAGGCTGGCGCGCAGAGTCCTGTGAATCGTGTGGGGGGGTCAGTCGAGGATGTTCTGGGCCTGCATGCCGGCGAGCTTGCGGGACTCCAGTTCGGCCCAGTCTTCCTCGCTCCAGAGGCTGTTGCGAGACATGAAGGTCCCGGCCTCGTAGGCAGCACGGGCGGGTTCGCTGAGAGCCACGCCGGTCATGGGCTGCATGGCCATGACGCCCTCCATCAGCCGACGCTGCCAGGAAATGCCGAAATCCAGTTCCTCCAGCACGGCCAGGTAGCGCGGGTCTTCCAGAACGGCGGGAGGGAAGTACTTCTCGGCGCTGTGAGTGACATTGAACAGGCGGCGTTTCTGCAGCGGCGGAATGTGCCGCCACAGCTCGACGCCCGTCTCCACGTCACCCAGCATGAAGCTGAGGGCGCCCTTGGTGAAATTGTGGTCCTCGTCGGCGTCCATGATGGCGTGATACGCCTTGTTGCCCAGCAGGATCTCGCCGCTGAGGAACCCGATGACCGCCTCGCTGTAATGTGCCAGCAGGCCGTCCTTGTCCACATCGCGCTGCCGGTTCAGGAACATCTCGGCCTGGCGGAAGTCGCCTGCCAGCGCCAGATTGGTGGCGACCGTGCCCAGGAAGCCCACATGGTAGGGGCGCTCCTGCAACTGACCCTTGGCCGACAGCAGCATGGCGCGCGGTGCCTGAATGTTGCTGCGGTAGCTCCACGCTTCATCGGGCGAGATCTCGAACGGGCCTACATCGCTGGCGCGATCCAGGAATTGGGAGGCTTCCTCGTACATCCGTGCGCCAATCAGGAACAGGGCATAGTGGGCCATGGCATAGCCCGGGGGCTTACCGGACAGAATCTGCTCGCGCAGTTGCATCTCCTGCTGGATCTGGCTGGTGCCGCTCATGCGCAGCTTCATTTCATTGATGGACTGCAGGGCCTCGCTGTCCGGCGCCAGACGGGCGACTTCCCGGTGGATGCTGCTGATCAGCTCAGTCAGTTCGGCGATACGCGCGCTGCCGCTGTAGACGGCCATGTTGTTGGCGGCCGTTGCTGCCCCCTGATAGGCGTTGATGAAGTCCGGATCTGCTTCCAGCGCGGAGAGGTAATAGTCGATGGCCCGCTGGAAGTCGTCGGGGCTGAACTGGTTGTAGTAGAACTCGGCACGCAGGAAGCGCTCGTAGGCGATGGCATCGGTGGTGCCCCAGTCCAGCATCTGGCGGCGTTCTTCCTCATCGAGATGCACGCTCAGCGCGCTGACGACATTGGACACGATCTGGTCCTGCAGGCCGAACAGATCCTCGATGGGCAGGTCGAACTGCTCGGAATATTGATGCACGCCGTCGCTGGCACGCGTCAGCTGCACCGTCACTCGCATGCGCCCTTCAGCGGTCTGCACGCTGCCGTGCAACACGTGGTCGGCATTCAAGTCACGCCCGCGGTCAGCAATGCGCTCGGAGCGGCGGTTCTCCTCGTTGTCCGCCAGGCCGCGGGCCGGGGAGAGGACCTCCATGTGACTGAGCTTGGAAAGGCCATCCACCAGGGATTCGCGCAGCCCGTCCGTGAGGAACTGGTTTTCGGTGTTGAGGCCGCGATTGACGAAGGGCAGCACGGCAAGGCGCACCACTTCGTCCTTGTCGCTGACGACATTGCTGCCGGGCCAGACGAGCAGGGCAAGCGTCACCACGGCGGCACCGATACTCGCGAGCACGCGCTTATCCTGCAAGACATGCCAGGGCGCTGGCCCGGCATAAAGGGGCGGTGACTCGACGGGGGTGTCGACGGAGGTCTGCGGGCGGATCACCTCTGCGATGAGGGAGTAGCCGCGCTTCGGAATGGTGCGGATGTAGCGTGGTTGATGGGCATCGTCGCCCAGCGCGCTGCGCAGTTCGGCGATGGCCTTGTGCACGGCATGATCGGAGGCAAAGGTGCCCAGCCAGAAGCGGCCAAGCAGTTCCTCGTGGCTGATGACATCCCCGGGCTGCTGCGCCAGGCAGTCCAGCACGTCCATGCTGCGCGGGGTGACTTTCACTTCGACGTCGCCCTGAGCGAGGGTGCAAGAGGTGAGCGACACGTCCCAGTCGCCGATCCTGTATTTGTTTGTCTTGTCGGATGCCACGGTGAAACCGTTTTTCGAGTGTATGGACCGGATTCGTCCGCGTTGTCGGAAGGGTCTGCGTTGGCCGGAAGTAGAGCGCAGAAAGCCTTCTGGGTCAAGGAGGGTGCAGGCGGCAGAGCCGCGCGCAAAGCCTCGGTGGCAGGGGATTTAGTAGGTTTTCAGAAGATTTTTGGGAGGACTTTTGCCAACCTGGCCGGTTTAATCGGAAGCTGTCGAATACCCGCATGCACCCCTGTCCAAGTCGGCGTGCAGCTTCGCCAGCTTGTCAAGTCGCATCGTAGTCGCATCGAACCACAAGAGGACCAGTCCGTGAACAAACCCGTTAGTCGTCGAGAATTCCTGAACCTGATCGCCGCCACTGGTGGCACCGCTGCCATCCTTGGCATTACCGGGGCGCTGGGCATGATCCCCGCGAGTGCCTCGGCGTCGGTGCCCAATCTGCTGCGTCTGGCGAACCAGTACAAGAAGGTGGTGATCCTTGGCGCCGGCATTTCCGGTTTGACTGTCGCGTACGAGCTGGGCAAGGCCGGCTACGACTGCACGGTGCTGGAGGGGTCGCACCGGGCTGGCGGACGCATCTTCACGGTACGCGCAGGCACCCTGATCGACGAGATCGGCAATCCGCAGTACTGCGAATGGGACGACGAACCGCATATGTTCTTCAACGCCGGCGCCGCCCGCATCCCCAGCACCCACAGCAATGTCCTGCACTACTGCAAGGAGCTGGGTGTCGAGCTCGAGCTGTTCATCAACGAAAACAAGATGGCCTGGATACAGGATGACAACATCATGGGCGGCAAGCCCATCCGCAACGCCGAATTCACCACGAACGTGCGTGGCTTCATGGCGGAGCTGATGTCCAAGGCCATGACCGACCTGGAACTGGACCAGCCCTTCACCGACGAAGAGGCCGGCTTGGTCATGAACATGATCCGTGCCTTCGGTGATCTGGGTCCCGACAATCGCTACACCGGCAGCACACGCGCCGGTTACGCCTCCGGCAACTATGTGACGCATACGGTGCAGAAGGACATGATCGATGTCCGCAATCTGCTGCGTGCCAATGCCGCGCGTCAGGTGCTCAGTGACAACGAGGGCGAGACCGGCCCCATGCTGATGCAGCCCAAGGGCGGCATGGACCGCATCCCGGCCGGCTTCACGCGCCAGCTCGAAGGCAAGATCAAGTACCGTGCCTTCGTGCTCAGCACCACGCTGACCGACAGTGGCGTCACCGTGGAATACCGCCAGGACGGTCAGACTCACGCCATCGAGGCCGACTACTGTTTCAACTGCATCCCCAGCCACTTCATGAGTGGCATCACGAACAACCTGCCCGCCGACTACGTGCAGGCAATGAAGTACATCCGTCGCGGCACTGCCTACAAGGGCGCCTTCCAGGCCAAGGAGCGGTTCTGGGAGAAGCAGGGCATCTACGGCGGCATCAGCTGGACCAACCAGCCCATCCGTCAGATCTGGTATCCGCCGCACGGCATTCACCAGGCCAAGGGCGTTGTGCTCGCCGCCTATGATTACGGCAATGGCATGCCCTTCACCCGCATGACCCAGGAACAGCGTATCGAGGCGATGATCTCCCAGGGCGAGAAGGTGCACGCCGATTACCGTCAGCAGGTCGAGAAGGGCATCACCATCGCGTGGCACCGCATGAACTACATGCTGGGCTGCTCCGCCCGCTGGAATGTGGAGACACCGGAAGAGGAAGCGATCTTCACTCGTCTGCAGAACTCCGTGGACGGCCGCTACTGGTGCATCGGGGACCAGGTCAGCAAGCACACGGCCTGGATGGAGAGTGCGATCCAGTCCGCACACGTGGCCCTGGCCGACCTGGACGCCCGCGTCCGTGCCGAGGCGACAGCCTGACAGACCCGTCTGGGTCAGAGGAGCAAGCCATGTCTTCCATCCGTTCATTGTCGGGTCTGCGTCTGCGCCGCCCTGCGTTCCGCCTGCTGGCCATCGTGCTGGTGGTGCTCCAGGGCTTTGGTGGTGCAGCACTGGCGAATACCGTCACGGGCAGCCATGGCGCTGTCAGCTCGCGTTCGGCGCTGGCCTCCGAGGTGGGTGTCGAGATCCTGCGGCAGGGGGGCAATGCGATCGATGCCGCTGTGGCCGTGGGCTTCGCGCTTGCGGTCACCTATCCGTCGGCCGGCAATATCGGCGGTGGCGGATTCATCGTCATGCGTCTGGCCAATGGCGAGGTGCTGACGCAGGATCACCGGGAGAAAGCCCCGCTGGCGGCAAGCACTGACATGTTCCTGGATGCCAATGGCGACGTGGATCGTGAGATGTCGCTGTTCAGTCTGCAGGCCGCAGGCGTCCCTGGATCCGTGGCCGGCATGCTCGATGCCCTCGAGAAACACGGCACCATGACCCGGGAGCAGGTACTGGCACCGGCCATCGCGCTGGCAGAGGAAGGATTCATCCTGAACGACGACCTGGCCGGCGATTTCAATGACACCATGCCTTACTTCGAGCGTCATGCAGCCTCCCTCGCAGTATTCACACGGGATGGCGCGCCGTATCGCGCCGGGGATCGTTTCGTGCAGCGCGATCTGGCGGAGGCGCTCAAGCGCATCTCGGCGCAAGGGCGTGACGGCTTCTACAAGGGCCCGACCGCCGACATGATCGTGGCCGAGATGCAGCGCAATGGCGGCCTGATCAGTCACGAGGACCTGCAGACCTACGACGTGGTCTGGCGCGAGCCGATCCGGGGCGACTACCGTGGCTACGAGATCTGGTCCATGCCGCCGCCTTCCTCCGGCGGCGTGGTGCTGATGCAGATCCTCAACATGTTGGAACCCTATGAGATCGGCACGTTGGGCTGGGGCAGCTCGCAGACGGTGCATCTGATGGTGGAAGCGCTGCGCCGCGCCTACGCCGATCGCGCCGAGCACTTGGGCGATCCAGATTTCTATCCCGTGCCCATCGACAAACTGATCAGCAAGGACTACGCCGTGGAACGTTTCGCGGACATGAACCCTGCGGCCGCCAGCGACAGCGAAACCATCTTCGCCGGCAACTGGGTAGGCGAGAGCCAGGACACCACGCACTACTCTGTAGTGGATGGCCAGGGCAATGCGGTGGCGGTGACCACCACGCTCAACGGCAGCTATGGCAATCGCATCGTGGTGCCCGGCGCCGGTTTCCTGCTCAACAACGAGATGGATGACTTCTCGGCCAAGCCTGGCAGCCCGAACATGTACGGCCTGCTGGGTGGCGAGGCCAACAAGATCGAGCCAGGCAAGCGCATGCTCAGTTCCATGACCCCCACCATCGTCGTGAAGGACGGCGCCACCGTGCTCGTCACCGGCTCGCCGGGCGGCTCCACCATCATCAACACCGTTCTCCATGTGGTGATGAACGTGATAGATCATGGCATGGGGGTGGAAGAGGCCGTGGCCAGTCCGCGCTTCTATCACCAGTGGAAGCCGGATCAGATTCGCTTCGAGCGCGACTCCATCAGTGCCGAGACGCGTGCCACGCTCGAGTCCATGGGCCATCGCGGCTTCCGGGAGGCGGGCTTCGCTTTCGGCGACGCCAACTCCATCGTGATTCGCGACGAGACGATCGAAGCGACCTCGGACCCCCGCAGTGTTGGCGGCGCAGCCGCCTGGTAGACCGCAGTACCTGATTACTCTCACAGACGTTGTAGTGACGTTTCTTTGGGAAGATTCGCAAGGGTCTTCCCATTTTTTTGCCGCTTTTTCTGGCCAGCACCGGCCATTCGCGTAAAATGCCCCGCAACTCGTTTTCCCCGCCTGTGCCGGTCACGGGCGCCAGCCCGTCGAGGATAGTCTCCCCTTCATGAAGACGCTGTATCTGCTGCGGCACGCAAAATCGAGCTGGGCTGCGCCCGAGCAAAAGGATTTCGACAGACCCCTCGATGAGCGCGGTCTCGAGGAAGCGCCGGAGATGGCCGCGCGCCTGCTGGCGCGCGGCGAGATTCCGGATATGGTGGTCAGCAGTCCTGCGCTGCGCGCGCTCAGCACCGCACGCATTGTCTGCGAAACACTGAGCAGGCCGCTTGAGGGGATCATCGAGAATCGGCAGATCTACCTGGCCGGCAGTCCAAAGCTGCAGCAGCTGGTCAGTCTGTTCGACGAATCGGCCGCCAGCGCCATGCTCGTGGCGCACAACCCGGCGCTCACCGATCTGGCGAATGATCTCGCCCATGCCGGCATCGACAATATTCCCACCTGCGGGCTGGTCACGCTGGAGTTGCCCATCGAGCACTGGGCCGAGCTGCTCCCCGGCATCGGCAGCCTGCGCAGTTTCGAGTACCCGAAAAATACCGACTGACGGGAGCTGGACTGCCATGAAGACACTGTGCGCCACGCTGGTTTCATTCTGCATACTGGCGGCCTGCAGTTCGGGCGCTGTGACGCCTGTCGCCGGCCCGCAGTGGCAATCGCCTTTGCTGCTCGAGCATCCATTGGTCGGGCGCATCTGGGACGTGCGCGGGCAACGCTTCATCAGCGAGGACGAATTGCTGCACGCCTTGCGCACAGCCGACATCGCCATCCTTGGCGAAAAGCACGACAACCCCGATCACCACGCCATTCAGCGCCGCCTCCTCGCCTCCCTGACCGACACCCGTTCGCTTGCTTTCGTCAGCTTCGAGATGCTCGACTCCAGTCAGCAGTCGGCGCTGGACAGTCTTGACGGCGTCGATCTGCTGTCAGACGAGGCGGTACGTGCTCATCTGCGCTGGGATGACGATGGCTGGGACTGGGCGCTTTACGGCCCCCTCGTGCTGGATGTCACTCGCGCAGGCACTCCTCTGCGGGCGGCGAACATCAGCATGGACGAGATGCGGACTGTGTATGCCGAACCGCTGGAGCCGGCCGTTGCTGAGGCCCTTGGAGAGGCACAACGGGAGCGTCTGCATGTCGAGATCGACGAGAGTCATTGCGGCATGCTGCGGCAGAGCCAGTTTCCTGCCATGGTGCGGGTGCAGCAGGCGCGCGATGCCGCCATGGCCGCCAGCCTTGGCGGAGATGCCGACGGCGTGAAAGTGCTGATCGCCGGCAATTTCCACGCACGGCACGATCTGGGTGTGAGCAATTATCTGGCGCAGGGTGCTGACGCGCTCAGTCTGGGCGTTCTGGAAGTCAATGCGCAGTGGATGGAGCCGCAGCAGTATCTGCAGGAATTCGTCGAGGTTCTGCCGCACGATTACGTCTGGTTCTCCCCCGCCGTGTCGGCCCAGGACTACTGCGCCTCGCTGCGCGAGGGCCGGGAGCAGACAGCCCTCAATGCGTCAGGGAATAGATCAGGTAATTGATGCCCAGCTGATAGGCGAGGTTGGCGAAGCGCGTCGGGTAGCTCGGGTCGAAGGTGTGCTCCCACCCGTCGCCCATGTCCGAGTTCCAGTTGATCAGCACCATGACCCGGCCCGCATCGTCCAGGATGGCATGGTTGGTGGCGCGATCGACGTCCTGCTCCGGGTAGTTGTCCGGGTTGCCGATCACCGGAATCATCTGCGGACCGTCGATGTCGTAATAGCTGCGGAAGATCTCGTGATCCGGTGGCAGCTCGATGATCGGTCTGTCTGGAAAAACCTCCGCGAAGGCGCGGTGAAAATTGTCCCACTGCCGCGTTCCCCAGAAGTCATCGATAAGCAGAAATCCCCCGCGCAACAGGTATTCGCGCATGTTCTCGCGTTCCGCAGGGGAGAAGAACGGGCCGCCGTTGCGTCCCATCTCCAGCGCATACAGGAACGGATAGTCCAAAATCTCGTCGTCGTCGAAGCGCAGCACGATCGGTTCGCTCATCACGCGCACATTGGTGAGGCGTGAGACGCCGCGCAGGAAATTGGCATCGGCACTGGGGAAGTCGGTGCGCCAAGTGCCGGAGCGAAAGCCATCAGCGTATAAGTTTTCGTACTGCAGGCGCACGAAGGCGAACTCTCCTGACGTGTCATGGGTGTCGAGCACGAACGGGTCGATGAGTGGCTGGGCCAGTGTCGGTGCGGTGCTCAGGCTCAGGGCAAGAACAGTCAGCGTGGCCAGCACGCAGAGAGGGGAATGGCGGGGACCGATGCCTGACATGGGGAGCTCCGCGGGGATTGCCCGATGCCCGTAAGCTACCGTGCAGGCAGGGCCTTGGCAAGGCAAGGTGGCGTTGCCGGATGACGTATCCTGGCTCGACTGTCGCGCCAGACCGTCAGCTGGTCGGACCTGCTCCTCGCCAGATTGACAACACTGCGGCATAACGACAACATGCTGCTGTTATGCCCGGACTGGGCATGGAGGCTACCGTGGCACATTCCCCTAAACGCAAGCTCTTCCTCGATCTCGTGCTCTCCCTGTTTCGCCTGAACGGGCTGCTGGTCTCCGAAGGGGACCGCATGGCCGAGGCCTTGGGTCTGACCAGTGCGCGCTGGAAAGTCATTGGCGTCGTGGCCCTCGCGCATTCCGGCATGACGGTGCCTGGCATCGCGCGCGTGCTGGGGCAGTCGAGGCAGGCTGTCCAGCGCATCTGCGATGTCATGGAACGGGATGGCCTGCTGCTCTATCAACCCAATCCTGATCACAAGCGCTCGGTGCTGGTGAGTCTGACCGACGCGGGACAGGAGGCCTATACGGCGCTACGCAGTGTGCAGGACCCTTGGGCCATCGAGAACACCGGCGACGTGCCGGTAGAAGAGCTGGAAATCTCTCTGCAGCTGGTGCGCCGCCTGATTCACAAGTTTGAACATTGAGCGTCGTCGTCATTCCCCTGCACGCAATCGCCTGGAGGCTTCCCCGTGGAACGATCAGAATCGCTCGCCCGTCTGCCCCGCAACCTCTATACCGCTGACCAGGTGCGGGCACTCGATCGTCAGGCCATCGAGGAATACGGCATTTCGGGCTTCGAGCTGATGATGCGCGCTGCCGCGTCGGTGCTTGCGCACGTCCTGCAGCGCTGGCCGCAGGCGCGCCGCCTGCTGGTGTTCACCGGTTCCGGCAACAACGCCGGTGATGGCTATCTGCTGGCCGCCCTCGCGCATGAGAAGGGCGTGCGAGCGGTGGTGCTGGAGGCAGGCGACCCGGCAAGGTTGGGGCTCGATGCCGCACGCGCGCGGACACGGGCGCTGGCTGCCCAGGTGCCTCTGTTGACTCATGACTCGCCCCAGGGGCTGCAGGCCTGCGAATCTGGTGCTGACACCGTGGTGATCGATGCGCTGCTGGGCATCGGGCTGACAGGCCCGGTGCGCCCCGAACTGCAGCAGGCGATTGCCTTTCTCAACGCGCTGCAGGCGCCGGTGGTGGCCATCGACATTCCCTCGGGGCTGTGTCCGGACACCGGTGTCGTGCAAGGAGCGGCGGTACGCGCGACGTTGACAGTGTGTTGCATCGCTCTCAAGCAGGGCTTGCTGACAGCGCAGGGGCCCGATCACTCGGGCGAGCTTGTCGTGGACGACCTGGGGCTGCCCCCGGCCCTGTGGCGTGGCGCCATCGGCGCTGCCCCCGCGGTGCACCGTGTCGACATTCACTCGGAATCAGGGCTGCTCCAGTCGCGGGCACTGGGCGCCCACAAGGGCCACGCCGGACAGGTTCTGGTGATCGGTGGCGACACCGGCATGGGCGGTGCCGCATTGCTCGCGGCCGAGGCAGCCGGGCGGGCAGGGGCGGGAATCGTGCGTCTGCTGACCCGTCAGCAGCACGTGCCAGCCGTCCTGGCTCGGCGTCCGGAGATCATGGCGCAGGCGATGGAGTCCGTGGAGACAGGGGGTGATCACGCCCTGCGGGCCCTTGTGCGGGCGGCAACGGCCATCGTCATCGGGCCAGGCCTGGGAGATTCACCGCGCGCGCGGCAGCTGCTGCGCGAGGTGCTGGGCATGGCGCGCCCTGAGCAGGCGCTGGTGCTCGATGCCGACGCGCTCAATCTGCTGGTGCAGGCACAGCAGGAGCGCACAGACACGGCTCCGAGTGGTCTGGCGCCTCATGGGCTCCACCGACGCGAGTGGGTGCTCACGCCCCACCCGGGCGAGGCAGCGCGCCTGCTGGGCTGCACAACGGCCGCTATCCAGGCGGATCGTTTTGCAGCGGTGCGGGCGCTGCAGGCGCGCTGGGGCGGGGTGGTGCTGCTCAAGGGGCTCGGCAGTCTGATCTGCCACGAGTCAGAGGGTGAGCAGCAGCTGCGTCTTTGCACCGAGGGCAATCCGGGCATGGCCTCGGGCGGCATGGGCGATGTGCTGGCCGGACTCACAGGCGCCCTGCTCGCTCAGGGGCTGCCTGCGCCGCAGGCCCTGAGCCTGGCGGTCTGCGTGCATGGTGAAGCGGCTGACCTGGCGGCGCAGGCCGATGGTGAGCGCGGCCTGCTTGCCAGCGATCTGCTGCCGCATATCCGACACTTGCTCAATCGAAGCTGAGGACACGCCATGACCCAATCGACATGCTATCTGCCCGACGACGACGCCACGGTGGCGATGGGACGGTTGCTCGCCCTCGTCACGAGCGACGGGGTGTCGGACCCTGCTCTCAGGCGCTGTCTGGGCGGACGTCTGTTTCTGCGTGGCGATCTCGGGGCCGGAAAGACGACCCTCACACGGGGTCTGCTGCGGGGCTATGGTCATGCGGGAGCGGTCAAGAGTCCGACCTACACCCTGGTCGAACCCTACGAGGACACAAGGTATTCCATCCACCACTTCGACCTTTATCGCATGAATGCACCGGAAGAAGTTGAATTTCTTGGTGTTTCAGAATATTTTGAAGAGAGTAATCTCTGCGTGGTCGAGTGGGCCGACAAAGGCAGGGGGTTTTTGCCTCCGCCGGACCTGGAAATCACGCTGGAAACCGAGGGTTCTGGCCGCCGCATTGGCTGGCAGGCGCGCTCCCCCAAGGGGCTCGCCATGGCGGCGAGACTCGATGAATTGACTACAGACTGGAACACGCACGCTGATGCCCACCAACACTCTTGACGCCTTGCTGCGCGCCCTCAAACGCTCTGTCCCCGTTCGCCTGCTGGAGGGCGTTGCCCTGCTGTGCGGCATGACTGGGTCAGCGCTGGCCGGCGACGTGCAGGACGTGCGACTGTGGAGCGCCCCGGACCACACCCGCGTGGTGCTGGACATGGACGAGCTGGCGCAGTACAGCGTCTTTGCGCTGGAGAATCCCGACCGCATCGTGATCGACATCCGCGATGCCCGCATGTCTGCCAGTCTGAATGCCGTGGACTTCAAGGACAGTCCAGTCACCGGTATCCGCAGTGCCGTGCGCAATGACACGGACATCCGCATCGTGCTGGACCTGGCGCGCACGGTGAACCCCAGCAGCTTCACGCTCGAGGCCAATGCCGAGCACAAGGATCGCCTGGTGGTCGACCTCTACGAAGCCGGTCAGGCTCCCGCCGTGGCGCAGACGGTCGAGGCACCCATGCAGCGTCCGGCGCAGCGCGACATCATCGTCGCCATCGACGCCGGTCATGGTGGGGAAGATCCGGGCGCGCTGGCCTTCGATCGCAAGATCCGCGAGAAGGACGTCGCGCTGGCCATCTCCCGCGCGCTGTTCGAACGACTGCAGACGGTGCCTGGATTCGAGCCCGTGATGGTGCGTGAGGGCGACTATTCCGTGCAGTTGCAGCGCCGTCCGCAGATCGCGCGGCAGCAGCGTGCCGACATCTTCCTGTCTATTCATGCTGATTCCTACAGCACTTCCCGCGCCGAAGGCGTCACCGTCTATGCCCTTTCCGAGAAGATCGCGGTGGACGAGAACTCCCGCCGTGTGGCGGAAAAGGAGAACAGCGCCGATCTGCTGGGTGGTGTCGCGGGCGACACCAGTCTGCGCAACATCGAGGATGACCTGGCCCGCACGCTGCTGGACCTCTCCATGGCCTGGAGCATCGAGCAGAGCATCACGGCGGGCGATCACATCCTGGGCTCGCTCAAGGGCGTGGCGACGCTTCGGCGAGACAAGACCCAGCAGGGCAATCTCTGGGTGCTTCGCTCCCCGGACATTCCCTCCCTGCTGATCGAGACGGGCTATCTCTCCAATCCGGACGAGGCGCGCAAGCTCAACTCCGCCAGCTATCAGCGCCGTCTGGCCGATGGCATCGTGCAGGGCGTGGTGCGCTATTTCGCCTCGAATCCGCCGGAAGACACCCTGCTGGCCTACCAGAAGGTCAACAACATCCAGCCGGATTTCGGCCGCAGCGTGGCTTCCAGCAGCAGTGGCAGTCTCGGCGGCACCCATGTGGTGGCCCGTGGCGACAGTCTCTCCGTGATCGCCCAGCGCAATGGCATCAGCACGCGAGAGCTGCGCGAGTACAACAATCTGCGCAACGATGTCATCCATGTCGGGCAGGAGTTGCGCATCCCCGGCGGCTTCAGCCTGCCGGAAGCGGCGGAAGTGCAGCACAAGGCCGAGCGGGGTGATACGCTGTCGGGCATTGCGGCGCGCTACCGAGTCAGTCTGTCCAGCCTGCGCGCCGCCAACGATCTGCGCAACGATGTCATCCACGTGGGGCAGGTTCTGACAATCCCCGCTCCCTGAGCGGACTCTGTGTCTGCGTAGCCCATGAAACGAATCGCCCTTCTCAGCCAGCGCCTGGCCAATCAGATCGCCGCCGGCGAAGTCGTCGAACGCCCTGCCTCCGTGGTCAAGGAATTGCTGGAGAACTGCCTGGATGCCGGCGCCGATCGCGTCGAGATCGATCTGGAGCTGGGCGGCATGCGCCTGATCCGCATTCGGGACAATGGCTCGGGCATCGACAAGGATGATCTCGGGCTCGCGCTCAGTCGCCATGCCACCAGCAAGATCGCCAATCTCGACGACCTGGAGAACATCGCCAGTCTGGGCTTTCGGGGCGAGGCGCTGGCCAGCATCTGTTCCGTGTCGCGACTGGAACTGGTGTCCCGCGCGCGCGACGCCAGCGATGACACCGCCTGGCGCGTCGAGGCCCAGGGTCAGGAGATGGTCACGGCGGTCTCGCCGGCCGCCCACCCGCAGGGCACCAGCGTCGAGGTGCGTGATCTGTTCTTCAACACCCCCGCACGCAAGAAATTCCTGCGCACGGAAAAGACCGAGTTCGAGCGCATCGAGGATGTCGTCAAGCGCCTCGCGCTCAGCCGCTTCGATGTCAGTTTTCTGCTGCGCCACAATCAGCGCGTCGCCCATCATCTCCAGGCTGCCGAGTCGTTGCCGGAAATGCAGCGTCGCGTGGCGCTCGTGTGCGGATCGGCATTTCTCGAGAACTCCCTGCATGTGGATGTCGAGGCAGCCGGGCTGCGTCTCTGGGGCTGGGTGAGCCTGCCCACCTTCTCACGCAGTCAGGCGGACTTGCAGTACTTCTATGTCAACGGTCGCATCATCCGCGACAAGCTCGTCAGTCACGCCGTCAAGCAGGCTTATCAGGATGTGCTGTTCCATGGGCGGCATCCGGCGTTCGTGCTGTATCTGGAGCTGCAGCCCGCGCTGGTGGACGTGAATGTGCATCCCACCAAGCACGAGGTCCGTTTCCGCGATTCGCGGCTGGTCCACGATTTTCTCTTCCGCGCGCTGCACCGTGCGCTGGCCGACCAGCGCCCGCAGGACCGTTTGTCCGCAGAGACAAGCGCAGGCCGCCCGCCAGCGGAATCGACTGCCTGGGCGCCAGGTGCCCCTGTTTTCGGCAGCGGTCCTGCCGTGCAGAATCGCATGCCGCTGGGCGTCGCTGAACCGGGACCTGTCTCTTCAGCATGGGCCGCCACTGGCACCTGGGACTCTCGTGCGCCACTGTCGATGACCGCGCAGCAGCTGTCCGCCCTTGAGGCGCTGCACAAGGACGACGATGTGCCCCCACTGGGCTTTGCCGTCGCTCAACTGCACGGCATCTACATCCTGGCGCAGAACCGGCAGGGGCTGATCATCGTGGACATGCATGCCGCCCATGAGCGCATCACCTACGAACACATGAAGGCGGCCGTGCAGCAGCAGGGCATTCGAGCGCAGCCGCTGCTGGTGCCGCTCTCGCTTGCCGTCAGTCAGGCGGAAGCTGACTGTGCCGAGCAACAATCCGAGGCGTTGCTCGCACTGGGTCTGGGCATTGAGCGTGTGGCCAGCGAAGCGCTGGTGGTGCGGCAGGTGCCGAGCATCCTGGCAGCCGCCGACATCGAGCAACTGGTACGTGATGTGCTGGCGGACATCCGCGAGCATGGCAGCAGCGAACGCATTCGCCAGCATCAGGATGAGCTGCTCGCCACCATGGCCTGCCACGCGTCGGTGCGTGCCAATCGACAGTTGAGCATTCCCGAGATGAATGCGCTGTTGCGCGACATGGAGCGCACCGAGCGCAGCGGTCAATGCAATCACGGGCGTCCCACCTGGGTGCTGCAATCGTTGGATCAGCTGGACAAGCTGTTCCTGCGTGGGCAGTAGCCTTCTTCCATGCAGCGCTCATTCGAACAAGCCAACGCGCAGAGCGGGCAGTCGCGAACACCGGCCATCTGTCTGCTGGGCCCCACGGCCTCCGGCAAGACCGCGCTGGCCATCGAGCTGGTCAAAAGACTGCCCTGCGAAATCATCAACGTGGATTCGGCGCAGATCTACCGTGACATGGATATCGGCACGGGCAAGCCCGATGCCGCGACGCTCGCGCTCGCACCACACCGATTGCTGGGCTTTCTCGATCCTGCGCAGGTGTATTCTGCATCGCAGTTTCGTGCGGATGCCTTGCGGGAAATGGCGGATATCCGCGCTCTTGGCAGGATTCCCCTGCTGGTGGGCGGAACCATGCTCTACTTCAAGGCGTTGCGTGACGGTCTGGCCGCCATGCCGGGTGCTGACCCGCAGATCCGGGAGCAGATCACCGCGACAGCCGAGGCGCATGGGTGGGCAGCCGTGCATGCCCAGTTGCAGACGGTGGATCCGGAGTCCGCGCGGCGCATCCATCCGAATGATCCGCAAAGATTGCAGCGCGCTCTCGAAATTTTTCTGGTGTCCGGCAAGTCTATGACACAGTGGCATCGGGAGAGTCATGCCCAGCAGGCCCCCTCCCTCGGTCCGTTCGATCTTCACTTCCTGTCGATCCAGCCGCGTTCACGTGGCGTACTTCATGACAGAATCGCCGCACGCTTTCGCGGCATGGTCGATCAAGGCCTCGTCGCAGAGGTCGAGGCTTTGCGTGGAAGGGGTGACCTGACCCTCGCAATGCCCTCGATGCGAGCCGTTGGATACCGGCAGATATGGCAGTACATCGTGGGAGAATTGGCCTTTGATGCGATGGTGGAACAAGGTATCATTGCGACGAGGCAAATGGCCAAGCGCCAGATCACGTGGCTGCGAAGTTGGGAAAATCTGCAGGATTTTGACAGCGAAAACCCGGAGACTCTTGAACTGATCTTGAAGTTCGTGGATCGGATCGCAATATAGAGTTTGATTGGACGCACACCGCTGGGTTTTCCAGCTCAATTAAAAACACCAAGGAGAAAAGAAATGTCAAAAGGGCACTCTCTACAAGACCCTTTCCTGAACGTGCTTCGCAAGGAGCGAATTCCCGTATCCATTTATCTTGTCAGTGGCATCAAGCTGCAGGGGCAGATCGAATCGTTCGACCAATTCGTGATTCTGCTCAAGAATGCCGTGAATCAGATGGTATACAAGCACGCCATTTCCACAGTAGTCCCCGCCCGTTCCGTCAAGATTCCGACTCAGGGTTCTGGCGATCAGCCTGTCGAGGAAGACGAAGAAGCGGCGGGGAATGTTGCCTGATCTAAGGAGCATTCTTGTTCTTTGAAAGACCCGATGGCGGTGAAACCGCAGTCCTCGTGCATATCGATCTGGAAGCGGAAGAGGATCAGGAGGACCCCCTTGAATTCGAGGAGCTGGCGCGATCCGCAGGCGCCGTTCCGGTTCAATTCATAAAATGCAGTCGCAAGAAGCCGGATGCAGGGCATTTCGTCGGGACAGGCAAGCTGGACGAAATCGCCGCTGCGGTCAAGGAGCATCAGGCCGAGCTGGTGCTGTTTAATCATTCCCTCAGTCCGAGTCAGGAACGCAACCTGGAAAAGGCGCTGCAGTGCCGGGTGCTTGATCGCACCGGGCTGATTCTCGACATCTTCGCCCAGCGCGCACGCAGTTATGAAGGTAAGCTGCAGGTGGAGCTGGCGCAGCTTGAACACACGGTGACGCGACTCAAGCGCGGCTGGACGCACCTTGACCGGCAGAAGGGCGGCATTGGTCTGCGCGGCGCAGGCGAGACGCAGCTCGAACTGGACCAGCGCATGATTCGTCAGCGCATCAAGAACATCAACAAGGGACTGGTGAAGGTGCGGGCCCAGCGCGAGCAAGGCAGGCGTTCCCGCAGTCGCGCCGATATCCCCACCATTTCGCTGGTCGGCTACACCAATGCCGGCAAGTCTTCCCTCTTCAATGCCATGGCCGGTGCCGAGACCTATGCCGCCGATCAGCTCTTCGCCACACTCGACTCCACCTTGAGGCGCATCGCTGTGCCGAGTTTCGGCCCCGCCATCCTGGCGGACACGGTAGGGTTCATCAGTCATCTTCCGCACAAGCTGGTCGAGGCTTTCCGCGCGACGCTGGAAGAGACAGCGCAGGCAGACCTGCTGCTGCATGTCATCGATGCTGCCAACGATCAGCATGAATACTTCACCGAACAGGTCAACGAGGTGCTCGCGGAAATCGACGCCGCGCAAGTGCCTTGTCTGTTGGTCTACAACAAGATCGATCTGCTCGAAGAGCGCGAGCCGATGCTGGAACGTGATCACACGGGCAAGCCCGTGCGTATCTGGCTGTCTGCGCGAACCGGCGCGGGCGTCCCTTTGCTCATGCAAGCGATTGGTGAATTGCTCGGTCAAGACGTCGTTGAACGCAACATCGCCCTGCGTCCCGATCAGGGACGATTGCGAGCCCGTCTTTACGCCAGGGGAGCCGTTCATCGCGAGGATGTGAATGCCGACGGCGAGGTCTCTTTGGCCATCCGTCTGCCTCGTGCGGACCTCGACAGACTGCTTCAGGATGAGGGTCCGGGCCCCTTGGCTGGCGGGTAAAAAGCTGGGTTAATCTGCAATTATTCGTTAAACTCATCGCCCGTATTTTTGCGGTATGGAGAAGCCAATGGCTTGGAATGAACCTGGAAACAAAGGCAATGGGAACGATCCCTGGGGCGGCGGCGGCCGTCGCGGTGGTGACCAGGGCCCGCCCGACATTGATGAGATCATCAAGAGTGTTTCCCGCAAACTCAACGGCCTGCTGGGCGGCAAGTCCGGCGGTTCTTCTGGTGGCGGTGGCGCCGGTGCCGGCAACCCTCCGGGAGTGTCCGGTGGCCTGCTCGGCGGTGCGCTGGTGGTTCTGGTCGTCATCTGGGCGGCCATGGGCTTCTACACCGTGGATGAATCCGAACGCGGCGTGGTCATGCGCTTCGGTGCCTTGCGCGACGAAGTCGTGACGCCCGGCCTGCGCTGGAACCCCCCCATCATCGACAGCGTGCAGAAGGTGAACGTGTCGCGTGTGAACACGCGCTCCTACGCCCGCGACATGCTGACGACTGATGAGAACATCGTGAATGTCTCGATCGACGTGCAGTACGTCATCGACGATCCCGTGAAATTCGCCCTTGTGGTGCGCGATCCGGAAGTGAGTCTCGATCATGCAGCAGAGTCCGCCATCCGCCATGTGGTCGGTGGCACCACCATGGATCGCGTGCTGACTCAGGGCCGTGCCGACGTCGCGGCGGAAGTGCGGGATCGTCTGCAGCGTTACATGAACAGCTATGACTCGGGCATCCAGATTTCCCAGGTCACCGTCCGCAACGCTCAGCCGCCTGATGCGGTGCAGGGCGCCTTCGACGACGTCATCAAGGCGCGCGAGGACGAGCAGCGCGTGCAGAACGAAGCCCTGGCCTACGCCAACCGTGTGGTTCCGGTGGCGCGCGGTGAAGCGCAACGCATCATCGAGCAGGCCAATGCCTACCGTGATCAGGTGGTCGCCCGCGCGGAAGGCGAAGCCTCTCGCTTCGAACAGCTGCTGACGGAATACGAAAAGGCGCCAGAGGTCACCCGCGAGCGCATGTACATTGATGCCATGCAGGCGGTGATGAGCAACACCAGCAAGGTGCTGATCGACGTTGAAGGCGGCAACAACATGTTCTATGTGCCGCTGGACAAGATCATCGAGCAGACTGCTGCGGCCGCCTCCAGTAGCCCGGCGGCGCTGACGCCCCAGCAGCTGCGTGAAATTTCCGAGCAGGTCTCGCGTGAGCTGTCCGCTGCAGAGACCGATCGCGCCCGTCTGCAACCTGCCCCTGCGGCCAGAGGAGTACGCTGATGAAGAGCACATTCGCCGGAATTCTGGTGTTTTTCCTGTTCATTGCAGGCTCGGACGCCCTGTTTGTGGTGCGCGAGACTGAACGCGCGATCCTGCTGCAGTTCGGGCAGATCGTGGAATCCGATCTGGAGCCCGGCCTGCATTTCAAGCTGCCGTGGGTCAACACCGTGCGCAAGTTCGACGGTCGCGTGCTGACCGTGACGGCGGAAGCCCAGCGCTACCTGACCTTGGAGCAGAAGGCATTGGTGGTGGACTCCTTCGCCAAGTGGCGCATCGTGGATGTCGAGAAGTTCTACACCTCGTCCTCGGGCGAGGAGAGCCGCACCAGCAATCTGCTCGCGCAGCGCATCAACGATGGTCTGCGCAACAAGTTCGGTGAGCGGGATCTCCAGGAAGTGGTATCTGGCCAGCGCGATCTGCTGATGGAAGAGCTGACGCGGGAGCTGAATCAGTCCACGGCCGAGGAATACGGCATCGAGGTCATCGATGTTCGAGTCAAGCAGATCGAACTGCCACTGGATGTGCGCTCCTCCGTGTACGAGCGCATGACCTCCGAACGTCAGCGTGAGGCGCAGCAGCTGCGTTCGCGCGGCAACGAGCTGGCCATCGGCATCGAGGCAGACGCCGATCGTCAGGAGGCTGTGCTGCTGGTGGAAGCCTATCGCGATGCAGAACGCATTCGCGGTGAGGGCGATGCCATTGCAGCGGCAACGTACGCGTCCGCCTACTCACGCAACGAAGAGTTCTACGCTTTCACCCGCAGCCTCAACTCCTACCAGGAAAGCTTCTCCAGCAAGGGCGACGTGCTGCTGGTGGATCCGGACAGCGAGTACTTCAAGTATCTGCGCGGCAGCACAGCAGAACAGTAAGGCACGGGCCAGGACCAGCAGCAGGATTTCTTGCTGCTGGTCTTTTTCCGTCTGGGGAAACCGCTCGCCGGTGCCGGCAGTGCAGCGGACGCCATTTCGACAGGATTGAATGCAGGATTTGACGAATGACAGCACGGAATCGATGGTTGCTCCCGGAGGGTGTGGAAGAAATTCTGCCCGATGAGGCGTTCAAGCTGGAGACGCTGCGCCGTCGCATCCTGGATCTCTACGCGGGCTGGTCCTATGACCTGGTGATCACTCCGCTCATCGAGTACCTCGATTCTCTGCTGGTGGGCTCGTCCCACGATCTGGATCTGCATACCTTCAAGATCACCGATCAGCTGACTGGTCGGATGATGGGGGTGCGCGCCGATATCACGCCACAGGTCGCGCGGATCGACGCCCATTGCCTCGGGGCTCGTCGGGGAGCAGGGCAGCTTCCCGTGCGCCTGTGCTATGCCGATCATGTCCTGCATACCCTGCCGCGCGGGCTCCTGGCCTCCAGGGTGCCCATCCGGATAGGCGCCGAGATGTTCGGTCATGCCGGCACAGGCTGTGACGTCGAACTGATCTGTCTTATGCATGAGACCTTGCAGGCCTCCTCCATCCAGAATGTGCATCTGGTGCTGGGCCATGTCGGCCTGTTTCGCGGGCTGGTCAAGGCCTGCGGCATGTCGGTGCAGGCCGAGCGCGATCTGTTCGATGCGCTGCAACGCAAGGCTTTCGGTGAGATTGACGAGCTGCTCGCACAGCATGTCTCTGACGCTCGCATGCGCAGCCTGCTGTGGCAGTTGTCGCGTCTCAGTGGCGATGAGAGTGTGCTGGACGATGCATTGCGCGTGTTCAAGGATGCCCCCCAGGATGCCGTGGCGGCTCTGGCCGAGCTGGCCGCCATCGCGAAAGGCGTCAGGCAGCGCCTGCCAGGCGTGTCGCTGGGCTTTGACCTGTGCGAGCTGCGCGGATACGAATACCACACGGGCATCGTCTTCGCCGCTTACACACCGGGATACGGCCGGGCCGTCGCGCAGGGCGGGCGTTACAACGATATCGGAGCCGCATTCGGCAGCGCCCGACCGGCGTCCGGCTTTGACGCTGACCTGAAAGTGCTGGCCCGCCTGAGCACGGAGGCTTTCGTGCGGCGCCTGGCCGTGTCGGCCCCTGCCGACAACGATCCGCAACTGCAGGCACTCATCGCCAGCCTGAGAGCCCAGGGCGAGCGCGTCCTGATGGATCTGACGGATACACCGCCTGCTGCGGAGGAGCTCAGCGCACTTGGATGCGATCGGCGCATCGTCAGACGTGAAGCTCAGTGGCTGGTGCAAAGCGTGAAGTGACAGGTGCCCGTCTCGGGATGAGCCGCCTGTCTCCAATGAAGTTCTTTCAAGAAGAGAAGATCACAAATGGGTAGAAGTGTCGTTGTACTGGGTACGCAATGGGGAGACGAGGGCAAGGGCAAGATCGTGGATCTGCTCACGGAGCAGGCAGCAGTCGTTGCCCGTTTCCAGGGCGGTCACAACGCCGGTCACACCCTGGTCATCAAGGGGGAGAAGACAGTCCTGCACCTGCTGCCTTCTGGCATCCTGCGCGACAACGTCACCTGTGTCATCGGCAATGGTGTCGTTCTCAGCATGGATGCCCTGATGACGGAAATCACCCGTCTCGAGGAGCGCGGCGTGGTGGTGCGGCCCAAGCTCAAGATCAGTGCCTCCTGTCCGCTCATCCTCCCGTCCCATGCCGCGCTCGATCAGGCGCGTGAGAAACGACTCGGCAATGAAAAGATCGGCACCACCGGGCGCGGTATCGGCCCAGCCTATGAAGACAAGGTCGCTCGTCGCGGCCTGCGCGTGGGTGAACTCTTCAATGAGGCGCATTTTGCCGCGCGGCTCAAGGAAGTGCTTGAGTATCACAATTTCATGCTGGCCAACTACTACGGCGTCCAGACCATCGACTTCGAAAGCACTCTGGCCAACACCCTTGCCCTGGGCGAGCAGATCCGGCCCATGGTCAGCGACACGATCGAGATCCTGCACAGTCACCGCAAGGCCAACGACAATATCCTGTTCGAAGGCGCGCAGGGCTCGCTGCTGGACATCGATCACGGCACCTATCCCTTCGTGACCTCGTCCAACACCACGGCAGGGGGAACCGCCACCGGCAGCGGCTTCGGCCCGCTTTACCTGGATTATGTCCTCGGCATCACCAAGGCCTACACCACCCGCGTGGGGTCCGGGCCGTTCCCCACCGAACTTTTCGACGACACGGGAGTCCACCTGGCCACCGTCGGGAAGGAGAAAGGCGCCACTACCGGCCGTGCCCGCCGCTGCGGCTGGTTCGATGCGGCGGCCGTGCGCCTGGCAATCCGCATAAACTCGGTCTCCGGCATCTGCCTGACCAAACTGGATGTGCTGGACGGTCTGGAAACCATCAAGGTCTGCACGGGCTACAAGGGGATCGATGCAGACGCGTCGTCTTACCTCATGAACATGGACAGCTACCAGGATCTGGAGCCCGAGTACGTCGAATTGCCCGGCTGGAGCGAGTCCACGGTCGGCATCAAGAGTCTGGACCAGCTGCCCGCGAATGCGCTGGCCTACATCCGTTACATCGAGAAGATCATTGAGGCGCCTGTGGACATCATTTCGACAGGGCCTGATCGAGAAGAGACCATCATCCTGCGGCATCCCTTTGCCTGATAACCCGGGGAGCTATGCATGGATGCCGGTACCATCAACAATCTGTTCCTAGTCGGCGCCATTCTGGTCGGTTTCAGTGTCCTTGTAAGTTCGTTGTCCTCGCGGCTTGGTATCCCCATTCTGGTCATCTTCCTGGGCGTGGGGATGCTCGCCGGTGAAGACGGTATCGGCGGCATCCTGTTCGATGACTACTCGCTTGCCTACCTCGCCAGCAACCTCGCGCTTGCCATCATCCTGCTCGATGGCGGCATGCGGACGCGCGCCGCGACCTTCCGTGTCGCGCTGGGGCCGGCATTGTCGCTGGCGACAGTCGGGGTTGTGCTCACGGCCGGATTGACCGGCTATGTGGCCGCCTGGCTGTTCGATCTCACGCTGCTGCAGGGGCTGCTGATCGGCTCGATCGTCGGCTCAACCGACGCAGCAGCGGTATTCTCCTTGCTGGGGCAGCGAAGTCTGAACGAGCGTGTGGGTGCGACGCTGGAGATCGAGTCCGGCAGCAACGACCCGATGGCTGTATTTCTCACGGTCACCCTCATTGAGTTGCTGGCGTCCGGTGAGACGAACATCGGATTCGCGTTTCTGTTGAGTCTGCTGCAACAGATGGGCCTGGGGGTCATCATCGGTTTTGGAGGCGGCTGGCTGTTGTGGCGATTGATCAATCGCAGTGTGCTGGCCAGTGGCCTATATCCCTTGCTGGCGTTAAGCGGTGGCCTGTTGCTTTTCGCCTTCACCAACATGCTCGGCGGCAGCGGGATTCTCGCCATTTATCTGTGTGGGCTGTTGTTGGGTAATCGCCCGATTCGCGGTCGCTCGTCCATACTTTCCGTTTTCGACGGCCTTGCCTGGATGAGCCAGATCGGAATGTTCCTTGTGCTGGGGCTGCTGCTCACACCCTCCGAGCTGGCGCCTATTGCAGTGCCCGGTCTGCTGCTTGCGTTGTGGATGATCGTCGTCGCGCGGCCTGCGGCCGTGTGGATCAGCCTGGCTTTCTTCAGCCGTTTCAAGACACGCGAGCGCTGGTTCATTTCCTGGGTGGGGCTGCGCGGCGCTGTGCCCGTGATTCTTGCCGTTTACCCAATCATGGCCGGGCTTCCGCAGTCACAGCTGTATTTCAATCTGGCCTTCTTCGTGGTGCTGGTGTCACTGATCCTGCAGGGAAGTTCGTTGCCTCTGGCCACCCGCCTCGCTCGTGTGGAAGTGCCACCGCAGCCGTCGCCCATTGCGCGAACAGGCCTGGAGATTCACCCGACGAGCCAGTGGGAAATGTTCGTCTACAAGCTGGGTGCGGAAAAGTGGTGCATCAACACCGAGCTGCGACGTCTGCACATGCCGGAGGGAACGCGGATTGCGGCCCTGTTCCGCGGCAGGGAATTGCTCCACCCCAGCGGCAGCACGAAGCTCATGGCGGACGATATTCTCTGTATCATCGGGCACGAGCATGACCTGCCAGAACTCGGCAAGCTGTTCAGTCAGGCACCGGTCTCCAATATGGACAACTGGTTCTTTGGCGATTTCATACTGGACGCCAATGCCCGATTGGTGGATCTTGCCCCGGTCTACGGCTTGTCTCTCGAGGGTTGCCGCACTGATGCCACCATCGGTGAATTCTTCGCCGAGAAAATGGGCAGCAAGCCGGTGGTCGGTGACCAGATCGAGTGGCAGGGCTTCTACTGGACGGTCGCCGCTGCAGAGCAGGGGCATATCCTGAAACTAGGCTTGAAAGTCGCTCACAAGGCGGAGTGAGGGGCACGATCTTCGCCGCTGGATTACTCATGAACATCACAACAAGAAGGAGTCACGCATGTACACCTCATCTCGAATGAAACGGCTGGCCAGCCTGCTGTTTGCCGGCATTCTGCTGGCCGCCAGTGCCCAGTTGCACGCGCAGGGGCAGACACCCCCGACCGAGGCGCCGGCCGACTGGGGGCCGCTGTCCTCCACGCTGGAGGAAATCCCGTATCCGCATCCGGTGCATTACCTGGATGTGCAGCATTTCGGTCAGGATGGTCGCATGGCCTACATGGACGTCGCCCCGACGGGAACCCCGAATGGCCAGACTGCCATGCTGTTCCACGGCATGAACTTCGCCGGCAAGGGCTTCGAGGTGACGATCACGGCTCTGAGCGAGGCGGGCTTCCGCGTGCTGGTGCCGGATCGCATTGGCTACGGACGCTCCTCCAAACTCGATATTCCCTACAACCTGCATATCTTCGCTCTGGACTCCAAGCGTCTGCTGGACCACGTGGGCGTGGAGAAGGCCGCCATCGTGGGGCACTCGATGGGGGGCATGGTGGCGAGCCGTTTCGCCATGACCTATCCTGAAGTCACCACGCATGTTGCGCTGGTGAACCAGATCGGTCTTACCGATCAGCGTCAGGGGCGTCCATGGAGGGATTTCGAGGAGCTGTATCAGGCCACACTCACGAACACCACCTACCAGAGCATTCTGCGCAACCACATGAGCTACTACCCGACCTGGGACAACAAGTACCTCGAGTGGGTGCGGTACCAGTACGGACAGACCCTGATTGCCGAGTGGCCTCTGCTGGCGCGCATTCGCACCTGGCAGCAGCAGATTCTGTTCCTCGACCCCGTCGTGTATGACTGGCAGTACATTCAGGCAAAGTCGCTGGTGATCGGTGGTGCCCAGGACAATCTGACGCCCAACTACGCCGAACTGGCGCGTCATGTGTCTGAAACGATTCCCAATGCCGAGCTGATTCTCTACCCCGGCATCGGACACAATCCGCACTTCGAGATTCCGGAGCAGTATCACGCCGACCTGATTCGCTTCCTGCGCTCAGAGCCGTTGCCGCCTCCGGCGGACTGAGCAAATGTCACATATTGCCAAACCTTTCGCCTGATTCAGGATGGACTTGGACGGCCCGGGCTTTTATGCTTGGGCCGTTTAAGCAGGTGGACCAAACCACCTGAAAAATCAGACTTTCGCGGGGGTTGCAATGCACAAGTACATTCACGGTTTACTGCTCGGATTCTCCATCGCTGGGGTCGTTGCTCCAGTCAGCCTGCAGGCTCAGACCCCGGGTTACATGGAAGCCCGTTTCCCTCAACTGGCCCAGTACCTGAATGCTTCCGAGGTGCTCCAGGCTGCCGTGTTCGACGAGATCGTTGTCAGCAACGAATCTCCCGAGTCGCAGTTTGGCAAGACGCTGCTGATGGAAGAGATCGTAGAGTTGTCACAGGCCGAGTTCTCGCACTACCACACAGCGACCAACCACATGGCCATGCTTGGCCCGTTCCGAGTGTTCGAGACGCGGGCCACGCCCGGTCTGCAGTCCATGATTCGCGACGAATTCGATGACCAGGAAGTGGCGAGTGTGCTGTCCGCGAATGGCAGCATCCCGCCGATCGCTGTGGATGTGCTGGAGCGTGGTCGTCAGTTCGGCATCACCCTGCTGGACATCTATCTCGACAACAACGTGCTCGACAAGCACAGCGCTGTTGAGCAGGCTCTGCAGGAATACCTGAGCAATGACGCACTGTCTGTTGCCGCGCTGCCCAAATCGCCGGATCTGCTGTCCAAGCACCCCTATGCCTACGCTTTCCGTGTGGGCTTCCCGCAACTCAGTGGCATGACATGGGCCTCACAGTGGCTGCAGATCGCTGCCCTGGAAGCAACCATCCTCGCCGGCAATGACGCGGATCTGGAAGCCGGTATCGCAACAGTGCTGGCGCTTTACGAGGAGAAGGTGTCCCCCACCCACGGCAGCCTGATGGGCTTGCCCACTGACATTCCGACGATGCCTGCCATTGCGCCGAATGTGTACAGCTTCCACCCCGGCGCCGCCTATGTGCTGGACAATATTTCCTTGCTGAAAGTGGTGATTGGCGACCTCCTGGCGCATCCGGATGTGCCCGATCGCGCCGCGGCTATCGAGGCTGCCGTTGCCAATTACACCGACAAGACCAGTAACCTCGACGACGAGATGAAGTATCTCGAGTTCGTTCTGCGTGGGGGCATCTTCAACCAGGGCGGTCCTGCTCTGGGCGGTTTGGCTCAGTCCGAGCGCAATCGCGGCCGTTCCGCCACTCAGCACGTGAGCAACTACCCGATGCGTTGAGCCCTTGAGCGCAGCGTTCGAGTGAATGAAGAGGTGAAGTGTCATGAATAAGGTTCATGCGTCCTGTCTGGGCGCGTTTCTGGCGCTGGCATCCGGGACTGCGAGCGCTGCGCTCGACAGGACCGGTGACTTCGCGCTGCTGGACAGTGATGGCGAGTTCCATCAACTGAGCCGCTACCAACATCGCAAGGCCGTCGTCCTCATGTCCTATGCACAGTCCTGCTCTGGCATGGACGCAAGCCTGGCCCGCTATCAGGAGTTGCATTCACGTTACGCCGAGCAGGGCATCGAGTTCCTGCTGCTCGATTCGCATGATCTGGATCGTGCTGCCTTGCGTGAGTTGAACATGCCGCTGCCAATCCTGCAGGACAATGGACAGCTGATTTCCGAAGCGCTAGGCATCACTCAGGCGGGTGACGTTCGGGTGTTGAATCCGGATCGTCTCTCCATGTTTTACGTCGGGGCCGTTGGCGACGAACTCGATAGCAGCTTGTCGGGATTGCTCACCAAGAATCTGCGCGACACGGTCAAGACTGACAACACCTCCGGCTGCGCCATCGACTACCCCGTGCGGGACAGACATGCCGCCGATGTGCCGGATTACGTGACGGAGATCGCCCCGATCATCATCGACAACTGTGCCTCCTGTCACAGGCAGTTCGGCGTTGGGCCCTTTGCGATCGACAAGTATGTGTCCCTGCTGGGCTGGTCGCCGATGATCCGGGAAGTGCTGCTGAACAAGCGCATGCCGCCGGCCCAGATCGATCCCAGCATCGGTCATTCACCCAATGCTCGCTATGTGGCGACGGAAGACATCCAGACGCTGCTGCACTGGTTCAATGCCGGTGCGCCGCGCGGTGAGGGCGCTGATCCTCTGGAGGCGCTCAAGTGGGTGGAGAGCAAGGAGTGGATTCTCGGCGAACCTGACATGGTGGTGAGTGCACCACCGCTGCGGATTCCGCCCGCGGGTATCCTCGACTATGTCTATGCCGACGTGGAGTTGCCCTTCACCGAGGACAAATGGGTTACCGCAGTGCAGTACATGCCGGATGCCACCAGTGCGCTGCACCATCTGATGGGATTCGTCACCGCGCCGGATGAGGACTTCTGGGGCGAAGAGCGCAACAGCAATACCTCGACCCGAACCTTCCTGGACAGCTATGCACCTGGCAAGCCCAGCGCGACCACCTTCACCGAAGGGACTGCAGTCTTAATTCCCAAGGGCCACAAACTGTCGCTGCAATTCCACTTTGTGGGTATTGGTGCCGAGTTGCAGGATGCCACCAAGATCGGGCTGTACTTCTCCGATTCTCCGAATGGTGAAGGGCTGAAGGAGCGGCTGGTTCAGGCGGTATCTGCTCAGCTGGTGCTGCCAGCCAACGAGCATGAGATTCCAGCACATGCGGAGTATGTCTTCGACGAGTCGGTGGTGATCACGGGCGTGCGCGCCAAGATGAACGCGCGAGGCAAGAAGATGAGGTTCAGTATCGAACTACCCGATGGCACGCTGCGAGATCTGTTGAGCGTGCCGGCCTACAACTATGGCTGGCAGCCGCACTATGTCCTGGATGAGCCTGTGACCATTCCGGCAGGCACCAAGGTGCATGTCTCGGGGGCTTTCGACAACTCTATCTCCAATCCCTTCAATCCGGACCCGGACATCGAAGTGCGTACCGGATTGAACAGCACTGATGAGATGTTCACGGGGTATTTCACGTACCACAAGGCGGATTGATCCACTGTCAGGATCTGCAGCCCGATTGCGGCTGCTCTTCCTAAGCGCTGCCGAAACAGAAAGGCCGCGTGTTCGAAGACGAGCACGCGGCCTTTTTCATTCTGATCCCTGATGCGTCGAGCACAAACAAAAAGGGCCATAGATTTTCATCTACGGCCCTTCTTTCATTCAGCAGGTGAGTCGGAACGCCGACTCACCCTTGGCCTCGATTACTCGGCGGCTACTGAACGCTGCTTGGCTGCTTCACGCTCTGCAACGAGTTCGGCATAACCGGCGTCGTCCAGGTGAGTGATCGCGATCCAGGCGTGAGTCATTTCGTCAGCTGTACGGCTGCCCTCTACAACCCAGAAATCAGGATCGGGGTTGTTCGGGTTGTTGGCAGTGTTGTCATACCACTGCTTGATCACCAGCACTGCGCCTGTTGGGAGCAGCGGAGCGACGTCCGGTGCGTACAGGTGGCTGTGGTGCCAAGTGGCGCTCCAGTTGGAGATCTGGCTCAGCTGCTCGGTACGACCAGTAGCCGGGTAGTAGATCTCCAGTGACGCTGCGCGCATACGCAGGTGACCGTGCGGCTGGAAGCTGTCGATACGGACCGGGTGGTCGAATGAGTGGAAGCCCTGAGTCATGGCAGTGCCATTCGGAGGAACAATCAGCTCACCGTGGTTCAGTCTGTACAGTTTCAGATCCTGCTTGTACTTGGCCACTTCTTCGTAGCCTTCCGGGTGCAGCCAGAGACCGATTTCAACAACGTTGTCCTCGATGACTGTACCAGGAGCTGTTGCACCCACACCGCCGGGGAACAGGTGAATGTCCCAGCGAACGCGTGCATTGGCCGGCAGTGTGCGGCACACGCCTTCCGGCATGATCTCGCCCCACTTGCCCATCGCGTACTCTGTCAGCTGACCGAAGTCTTCGTACTCGCCTTCAGCATTCGGGATCTCGATGTCGGAGTTGGCGTGGTGCACAACGGCCTTGGCGCCACCAGCAGGCTTCACTTGAACCGCCTTGATGCAGCGGTCGTGATCCAGACCGGTGTAGACATAGGGGCGGTGCCACATGTCGTTACCCAATGCAGGCACGTCAATTGGCTCGGAGTCCAGAATCAGGTCGGGCTCGCCGAACATGGCGGCGTAAGTCCACTGATCGGGATCAGGCAAGTCAGCCACCGGGTGGCTGCGATCGCCCCAGTCACCTTCGGGGGCACCTTGTGCTACCCAAGTGGTGATTGCTGCGATTTCTTCGTCGGACAGACGCCAGTCACCCTGCAGGTCCTGGATGCCGATGTGATCGTCATAGGAGTACGGGGGCATTTCCTTGTTGGCAACGCGCATACCGATCAGCGGCGCCCAGGGACGAACCTGTTCGTAGTTGGTCAGCTGCATGGGGCCGACACCGCCTTCGCGGTGGCAGACAACGCAGTTGTCCGTGATGATCTGTGCAACGTGGTCAGCATAGGTCACTTCACCCGAGTCGATTGACAAGGAAGATTGTGCCTGGGCCTGACCTGTGAATCCCAACACTGCAAGGACAGCAAAGCCGAGAGCGGCTTTCCCTGAGCGTTGCTTGTTCCAACACTGCTTGATTTTCATGATCCTCTCCTCGTAAATGGGTGAGCAGTCGCCGCAATCTAAAACTCCTGCGGTCGCTTGTCCACTCTTAGATAATACTTTGTGCAACTATTTGTGACGCACAAATAAAAGCCTGATTTCTCAGGCTTTTATTTGTTTTCTTGCTCTGTTAAACGACTGGGAAAATCTTCTGTCACGGAGTGACGGTAACGCGCTGATAGACGTTTGTCCAGCAGCACTGGTCGGCCTCTGTACTGTCAGTGGCATCCCAGTTGTCGGCCATGGTTCTGATCATGTATTCGCCAGGCTGAGAGAAGGTGGCGATGACGCTTGCGACGCCATTGCCGGCGCTCAGCTGGGTTTCATCCGGGCCGGCCTGCTGTGCGCCACGGGCGCGTGCCAGTTCAGACAATTCGGGCGGTGGCTCGGAAGTGGAATGACGCTCCCAGGTGACCTGGCCTTCGCCCTGGTGCTTGTACCAGGACACGCGGACCGGGATACCCTTGACGTTGCGCGGGTCGGTCATGTCACGTACGGAGGGATCTTCCACGTGCACTGTCAGGGTGACCGGCGAGCCGGCCTTGACAGTCAGGGGCTCGTCGGCGACCAGTCCCATGGGGTCATGACCTTTCGGGCCGTCAGCAGTGAAGGACACAGAAGGAGCGACGGAGCCGGCAGGACGCGGCTTCTTGTCCAGGGTGTAGCCCAGACGGCCACGACGACCCGGCACCTTCAGCTCTTCGTGCTGACCAGTCTTGATGTACCACCAGACTTCGCCATCACGCATGGAGGCAGGCACAGTCACGGTGAACGTACCGGTATTACGGCTGGTTTCAAAACGAGAGGGCTGCATGCCGCTGAACTCAGCGGGCTCGATGCGGTTGTTCGGACCCAGCGGAATCTCGACTGCTTCACCAGTGTTGCGGTTCAGGTAGCCGAAAGAGTAGGTGACGGAGTTGTCTTCGTTTTCGTAGGCGCCTTCGAAGATCGGGATGACCGGAAGGCCGACCGGCGCACGCAGTCCCAGAGGACGCGAAATCGTCGGCAATTGCTGCGCGTGGACAGGCACGATACTGGCTGCGACGAGGATGGCCCCCACCACGAGACCGAATACAGTCCTAAGGTTCTTCTTCATTGAAATTACTCCCATTACCAGTGACATTATTTTATAAGGCTGAAATTCAGGCGCCCAATTGAATCAGGACTTCAGCCTTCCCGCAAGGTCAAACCATTTACTGCTCCGGCCCGTCGTTCTGCCCCCGCAGAAGTTCCCGAAAAGGCCTGATCTGCCGGCCTGCACCCGCACCCACTCCGTGATGCCAGCGCCTGCCTGCCGTCAAGTCAGATCGACATTCCCTGTCGCTCTGAATACTGCTGCACCTTCGCCTCTGCGGGCGAATGGGCGTTCCTGCTGTCCTGCAAAATCCGCCGCGTTTGCACCGGCGAAATGCCGATGAATTTAGCAATAGCCTCACTGTCAATTCAAAGCTCGTGCTTTCGCTAAACGCGCTTTCCCTGATCTATGTCAACTAATCTCACATTGCCTGCCGGCCAGGATGGCTGCCGCTCCCATGCCTCCGGCGGTACACACGGAGATCAATCCGCGCGCACTCGGGTCGGCGTCCAGAAGTTTGCTGAGCGTGGCAATCACACGCGCACCCGTGGCAGCGAAGGGATGTCCCGCGGCCAGCGAACTGCCTTTGACGTTGAGTCTGCTGCGATCAATGCGACCCATCGCGGCGTCGCGCCCCAGCACGCCCCTGCAGTAGTCCTCGCTTTCCCACGCCTTGAGGGTGCACAGCACCTGCGCGGCGAAGGCTTCGTGAATCTCATAGTAATCAAAGTCCTGCAACGTTAGACCGGTGCTGTGCAGCAGCTCGCTCACGGCAATGGTTGGCGCCATCAGCAAGCCTTCCCCGTTGACGTAATCCACGGCTGACGTGCGTGCGTGCAGCAGCCAGGCCTGCACAGGAAGATCGTGCTTGCGGGCGTAGTCCTCGCTGGCCAGGAACACGGCGGCAGCGCCATCCGTCAGTGGTGTGCTGTTGCCGGCGGTCAGCGTGCCGCTGCCGCTGCGGTCGAAAGCCGGCTTCAGGCTTGCCAGCTTTTCCAGAGTGCTGTCCGCGCGCAGATTGTTGTCGCGTGCCACGCCGTGATAGGGCGTCACCAGCGCGTCGAAGAAGCCGTCGCTCCATGCCGCGGCGGCCTTGAGATGGCTGGCGAGTGCCAGCTGGTCCTGCTCCTCGCGGCTGATGCCCCACTGGCGGGCCATCAACTCGCAATGTTCTCCCATGGACAGTCGCGTGCGCGGCTCGGCATTGCCGGGTGCCTGCGGCGCCAGTTCGCTCAGACGAAAGCCCTTGAAGGCGCGCAGGCGTGACTTCAGGTCGCGGGCCTGACTCAGAGCCACCAGGCGGCGGGCGAAACGGTGCTGGAACACAAGGGGCACATCGCTGGTGGTGTCCGTGCCGGCAGCAATGGCGCAGTCGATCTGCCCGCTGGCAATGCGGGCGCCGAGCAGCATGGCGGCGTGCAGCGACGTGCCGCAGGCCATCTGCAGCGTGGTGCCTGGCGTGCGCGGCGACAAGCCGGAACTTAACACGGCTTCGCGTGCCAGATTCCAGTCCCGTGAGTGCGTGGTGACGGCGCCGGCGATCACGTCATCGACCTTGCGACCCGCCAGGTTGAACTGTTTCACCAGCGCCTGCAGTGTGTCGGCGAGCATGTCCAGATTGCTCAGGTCGGCATAGGCCGTGTTCGAGCGACAGAACGGGATTCGAGTTCCCCCGATGATGGCGACGCGGCGCAGGGTGTTCATGTCAGTCCGCTCCCGTCTGTGCTGTGGACACGGTGTTCTTCAGGTAATGCAGGGGACCACCCCGGAAGGGCGCAAAACCGGTACCGAAGATCATGCCGGCATCCAGCAGGTCGGCGTCGGCAACGATCCCGTCGCGCAGGGCGGCTTCGCATTCCGCGGTATACACCCGAATCAGTCGCTCGCCGAGTGTGGTGAGGTCATGGCCGACCGCCTTCTCACGCAGCTTGGCAGGCTTGTCCTTCGTCCATGCATAGAAGCCTCTGCCCGATTTGCGACCGAGATGGCCCGCCTTGACCAGCTCACGCAGGGCGTCAGTGGCCTTCGCCACGCGGGCATCGGCGCCATTCTGCAGAGTGCCGGTCACCATGAGGCAGACGTCCAGTCCCACGGTGTCCGCCAGTTCCACCGGACCCATGGGCATGCCGAAGTGCTCGGCGGCGGCGTCGATCGCTTCCAGCGCAATGCCCTCGGCGTGCATGACCATGGCCTCAAGCATGTAAGGGGCCAGAATGCGGTTGACCAGAAAGCCCGGACTGCTCTTGACCGGCAGCGGGTAGCGATTGATCTGGCCGCAGAAAGCCGCCCCTCGGCGCAGGGCTTCCTCGTTGCTGCGCTCGCCCCGCACCACCTCCACCAGCGGCATCTTGGCCACGGGATTGAAGAAGTGCAGTCCGATCAGGCGCGAAGGGTCCTGCAGTGCGGAGGCAATGGCTTCGAGCGCAATGGAGGAGGTGTTGGTGGCAAGAATGGCATCGGGACGCAGCCGGGGCTCGAGCTCGGCAAGCAGGGCCTGCTTGGCATCGAGACGCTCGACGATCACTTCGATCACGACGTCCGCCTTGCTCACCCCGCTGCCTTCGACATCCGGCTGCAGGCGTGCCAGTGCGGACTTCACTGCCGCTGGCTCGAGGCGCTTCTTGCGGAACAGGGTTTCGGCACGCTTCAGGGCGGGCTCGATGTATTTCATCTCACGGTCCTGCAGCGTCACCTCGAGGCCCTGCAGCACACACCAGGCAGCGATGTCGCCGCCCATGACGCCAGCGCCGACCACATGCACACGCCGCGCACGGAACTCGCTCTGCCGGCCCTCGCGCTTGAGTCGATCCATCAGGCCGAAGACGCGGCGCAGGCCGACTGCCTGAGGGGTCACCATCAATTGCCCGACTGCCTCGGCCTCGGCGGTCATCATGGCGACACGGTCGCCGCCGCAGCGCTCGAAGGTGTCGATCAGGCGATACGGCGCGGGGTAGTGCTCGGCCCGTGCACGCGTGGCTGTCTGCTTGCGCATCTGCTGCGCCAGCAGGCGACGGGCCGGGGTGAGATTGCTGAGGCGGGCCAGCAGACCCGGGCCGCGGCTGCGCCGCTTGCTGAGGATGGCGCGCCGCGCCGCCCAGTAGAGTTCTTCGTGCCGCCCGATGACTTCATCCACCAGACCCACCGCGCGGGCCTGCCTGGCACTGAGCTGGCGGGCGGTGAGCATTAGTTCCATCGCCTTCATGCCGCCGATCAGGCTTACCGAGCGCGCCGAGCCACCGAAGCCAGGGAAAATGCCCAGCTGCACTTCCGGGAAGCCGATGCGCGTGGCGGGAATGTCGCGTGCGATACGGTAGTGGCAGGCCAGGGCAAGTTCCAGTCCACCGCCCAGGCAGTAACCTTCGAAGGCCGCCACGGTGGGGCAGCGCAGGGCTTCGAGGCGGGAGAAGAGGGCATGCACATTGCGAATGGAGGCGGTGACGGCAGCGGCATCGGTGAAATTGCCGAATTCGCGGATATCGGCGCCCAGCACAAAACCGGTGGTCTTTCCCGAGAGAATTGCCAGCCCGGCAGGCAGATTGCGCTCGGCACTGGCGATGATGGTCTCCAGCTCCTTCAGCACCTGGGACGACAAGGCGTTCACCGACTCGCCCTGACGGTCCAGGAACAGCCAGAGAATATCGTCGCTATCGCGCTTGAGGCGCCAGTGCTGACAGTGGGGAAGCTGATCTTTCATAAACAGATTCTGCTCGATGATCACGCTGGACCGCGCCCCGGACACAGGGACTCAGAGGAGGGCGGCCGGGTGACGTGGGGAGGGATTCAAACACCTTTCCCTGGGCATGACAACCGCGAAAATGTGGGGAAGTGTTACATCAGGTAACACGATTGATGCACTTCAGACGAGCGGGGAAGTCGGCCTCAGCAGATGAAAAGGCAGACTCACATGGCAGCGGGTTCCACGCTGCAATTCGCCCTGCCAGAGCACCCGCGCGCCGATTTCCGCGGCCCGTGTCTCGATGTTGTGCAGACCGTTGCCTTGCACGGCGTGACGCTGGAACCCCAGCCCGTTGTCCTCGATCAGGATGTTCCACTGCGTCGGCAGGAACTCGACCTGCACCCGCACCTGTTCGGCGCTGGCATGGCGGATGATGTTGCTGACCAGCTCCTTGAGGATCAAGTGAAGATTGAAGCTGCTGAGCGATGTGTTGCCCGTATTGGATCTCGAGACGGTTTGCCGCAGATCTTTCATTTTAGTGCATGCCATTTCGAGTCCCATTGACAGGGCTGGCGAGGCGGATTCGCTTTGCTATGATGCGGCTATCTTCCTTCACCGGTTCGACTCCATGCGCCTGCTGTCCTTCCTGCTGCTGAGTATCGTGCTGAGCGCCTGTGCCCAGCGCCCGGACCTGCTGGCGTGGCCGGCCGATCTGCCGTCGCAGGCGCATTTCCGGCGCCTCTACGTGGCAGACATTCCCAATCAGGCGCTGCAGACGCAGCAGCAATACCTGGAGTGGGTGCTGCGCTTCTACGAAGGCTCGGAGTTCATGGCGCTGGGCTGGAATGCCATCGTCGAAGCGGTGCTGGTGGACTTGTCGGATGCGCAGCGCAGGCAGCTGTCGGCGGAGCTCGACGCCCTCGGCAAGGCCATTTCGGGGGAATGGGCGAAGGACAATCAGGTGCGGCGCATCGACACGGCCATGCTGAGCCTGTGGGGGAATGTGATGCAGGCGGATTTCGCCCCGGACTATCGCCTGGCCGCAGTGGCCATGATCCGCCACGACGTCAGCGAACTGCTCGGCGCCCGGCTGGCACCCGAGCATGTCCACGAGCAGCGCTATGCGCTGGCCCTGGGCGTCTCACTGGAGCCATGAGCCGCTGCCCGGCAGCCCTTCCCGCGCGAAACGCCGCAGCTCGGCGATCGCATCGCGATCATTCTGCAGATAGGCCTCCTTGAGAAAGCTGTCGACATCCAGTCCTCCCGGCTCATTGCCTGAGTCGCGGCAATAGTAGAAGCGCACCACCAGGTGTCCTGGTGCCGGCTCCTCGATGCGGGTGATGCTGTGCGCGAACATCTGCCCGGACAAGGCGTCGGTGCGCGTCTCGATTTCCTCTTCCGGGCGCAGGCTCACCACATCACGCAGGCTGTCTTCGCCGAACCGCAGGTGGCGGACGAACTCCGTGGCGCTGAGCTGTTCCAGCGTCGTGCTCAGGCTCGGGTTGAAATGGCCCGGGTAGCGGGTGCGAAACAGCAGGCCCTCCCACAATTGGGTTCGCGTCATCGTCGCCAGCTGCGGCTGCCGGGGGTCGTTGACCTGGATGATGTGTTCGAATTCGAGCCGTGCCATCGGGACCTCATGCGTCAGTGAATACGGGCATCGCGCCCATCTCCCATAGTATGACCGTGGCCGCGAGCAGGGCAACGGTGAGCACCAGGCCGACGGCGACGGTGGCGCTGGCGAACAGGAACCCCCTCTCGCGCGGCATGTCGTAGACGATGGGGATGCCGATGTAGAGCAAGTAAAGCGTGTAGGCCCCTGCCGCAGTGCCCAGCAGCATGTCCAGCCACAGGACCGGGTAAAGGCCGGTCAGTCCTGTGAGGAACAGCGGCGTGCACATGTAGGCCGCCACCCCGATGCCATGGGCCATGTCATTGTTGCGGGCGTCGTAGGTCTTCGCCATCCAGTGGATCATGTAGCCGAGAAAGCACACGCAGCACAGGATTGCCACGTAGAACAGGGCCATGATCTGGGCCGCCGAGCCCGAGGTCAGCACGATGGTGCGATCACCGATCTGCCAGCCGATGCGCGACGCCCCGAACCACCAGGCCAGCGGCGGCAGCAGGGCGATCCAGACCAGGAACTGCAGGTAATGCCCGGCGATGCTGGCGTTGGCATCGCGAATGCGTGCCCACTCCAGCCGCGGGGAGCCTAGTATGCCGAGGATGTGCTTCATGTCGTTCTCCTGATCGGCGCAGCCGTCTGCGCTCTTGTGCTGTTGTTCGATGGCCGGGCGCGTGCCCGGGTCCTGCGTGAATCAGTGTGCGTGTGGCGCCGGCATGAACAGCATGCCCAGGGTCACGAGTCCCATGCCGATCATGGCCGCCCCGGCCAGCTGGCGCAGCAGGGCATTGCCCGTGAGTCGCCGGGCGCTGCCCAGCAGGCCGCCCGCCGTGATCACGAAGGGCATGGTGCCCAGGCCGAAGCTGGCCATGAGCAGGCCCCCCTCCAGCAGACTGGCCTTGGCCAGCGCCAGCCCCAGCATGCTGTACACAATGCCGCAGGGCAGCAGCCCCCAGGCCATGCCTGCCAGCAGGCGATGGCCCGCCCGTTCCAGGCGCAGGCTCCCCGCGCGACGCAACAGAGGTTGCCAGAGCTGGGCGCCGGCATGTTCCAGCCGGCTGATGCCGCGCCACCAGCCGGCAATGTAAAGGCCGATGCCGATCATCAGCAGGGCACTAAGCCCGCGCAGCACCATGCCCGGGCCTGCGAGTCCGCCGGAGAGCGCCAGGCCGCCGAGTCCGGCCACGCTGCCCAGCGCCACATAGGCCAGCAGCTTGCCGCTGCCGAACTGCAGGATGGCCCCGATGGGCACAGCGGCGGCGCCCTGCCGCTGGCTGCCTGCGAGCAGGGCGCCCAGCACGCTTCCACACATGCCGGCGCAGTGCGGGGTGCTCAGCAGTCCCAGCGAGAATGCCAGCAGGTAATCGTTCATCGGGGCTCGTCCTCCGCGCGCGGCTCGGTGCCGGACGTGTCCTGCTTGCGGCGCTGATCCGGATCCTCGAACAGGATCGACCAGGCCTGCCTGTCCAGATCATCGAACTGCTCGTTGCGAGTGGACCACACAAAGGCCCAGAGCGAGAGCAGCACCAGCACCACGGTCACGGGGATCAGCACCAGGAACAGTTCCATGTCAGCCCTCCATCCGGCGCAGCCTGCCGGCGTTGAACACCACCAGCAGGGAGGACAGGCTCATGCCGATGGCCGCCAGCCAGGGCGGCAGCAGACCCGCCAGCGCCAGCGGGATGGCAGAGAGGTTGTAGAGCAGTGACCACAGCAGATTCTGGCGAATGATGCGCCGCGCGCGCCGGGCATAGCGCAGCACGGCCGGCAGCCCAAGCAGTGCCGGGGTCACCAGGGTGGCGTCGGCGCTGTTCTGTACCAGCACGTCGCGCGGGCTGATGGCAATCGAGCACGCAGCCGCTGCCATGGCGCCGGCGTCGTTGATGCCATCGCCCACCATCATCACGGTGCCACGCTCGCCCTCGGTACGCACGGCCGCAATCTTTTGCGCCGGGCTCATGCCTGTCCGGACTTCATCGAGCGGCAGTGACTGAGCCAGGCGCAGACCACCGGGGGATGGATCTCCGCTGTAGAGAGTGGTGCACAGGCCGTCGTGCCGAAGCGCCTCGAGCATGGCGGCGGCGTCCGGGCGCAGGGTGTCCTGCAGGCCGATCCAGGCCAGGGGGCCGGGGCCGCAGAGCAGAATCCAGAGGCCGTCCTCGTCGGGCGGCGTGAGTGCCGGCTCGCTCAGGCAGGCGAAGGCGCTCTGACCAAGGCGGCAGGCGTGGCCATCGATGGTCCCGCTCACCCCGCCGCCAGGCACGACGTCCACGTCGCTGGCGACCAGCGTCGTGGGGGTGGCGAACGCGCGTGCGATGGGGTGCTCGCTGTGACGCTCAAGGGCCGTCGCCAGCGCCAGACATTCCTCTGCGCTGCGCTCGCCAAGAGGGATGACGGACTGCACCTGCAGCTGGGCCTCGGTGAGTGTGCCTGTCTTGTCGAAGGCGACGGTCGTGGTCGCTGCCGCACGTTCCAGAAACGCGCCATTGCGGATGAGCACGCCATGGCGGCGCAGCGTCGTGGTGGCCACGGTGATGGCGACGGGCGTGGCCAGCGACAGCGCACAGGGGCAGGCCACCACCAGCACAGTCAGTGCGATCACCCACGCGTCCGGGCTGCCGGCCAGATGCCAGGCCACACCGGCACCGGCCGCCAGCACCAGGACGGTGCCGATGAACCAGCCTGCCGCGCGATCGGCCAGCAGGGACCAGCGCGGGCGATAGGCCATGGCGGCATCCTGCAGGCGGGCCAACCGGGTGATCCGGTAGTCCTGCGGCGCACTGGCCGCCTGCACCAGAAGCGTGCCGTCGTGATTGAGTGCGCCGGCCAGCACCCGGGCACCGGCGGTTCGCAGCACGGGCAAGGGCTCGCCGGTGAAGGCGGCCTCGCTGATGCTGGCACTGCCTTCCAGCAGCACGCCGTCGGCCGGGAGGGTCTCGCCCGGCAGCACCTGCAGCACATCGCCCGCCACGATCTCGTGCATCGGCACCGTGGCGAACTCGGCGTCAT
>Ga0222712_10000419_pt1 | contig 56840 bp, 58 predicted proteins | sample C33_657DmetaG_FD_165043 | JGI IMG/M metagenome (GOLD analysis project Ga0222712, IMG submission 165043) | Estuarine water microbial communities from San Francisco Bay, California, United States - C33_657D | ecosystem: Environmental > Aquatic > Marine > Unclassified | place: USA: California... | reverse complement strand
TGCCTTCTCGGTCATGCCGGGATAGTGCTCCAGCGTCATCGTCGCAACACTGTCACCTTCATTGATATCGCGCACTACACCGACAAAGCTGGCAATGGCGCCGATTTTCGGATTGCCAATGCGCATCAGTGCCAATTCGGCACTGACGTCGAAATCCTGCTCCTGGACACGAACACTCATCGCATCAGCCCCCGGTAACCGGTGGAAAGAAAGCGATTTCATCGCCATCCTTGATCGGGGTATCCGCAGCAGCGACATCCTGATTCACTGCAGCTCGCAGATTGCGGCCGTCAGCCATTTCCCTGGCCCAGGCGTCCCCGCGTTTGGAAAGATGATCACGCAATGCGCCCAGTGTATTGATGCCGGACGGCAATGCCAGTTCTTCGCGCCCAGTGCCAAGTGCTTCACGCAGCCTGGCAAAATACAGCAGCGTGATCACCGCCCCTGCTCCAGTCCGACATGCTTGAGCACAAATGCCGCGATGGCCTCAGGCGCGTTCAGATCCAGCTGCGGCAATTGGCTGTCAACTTTGGCATCGCTGGCAATAGCAATGATGTTGCTGTCATGCGGATGAATCATCGATTCACCGACCTCGGCGCGATAAACCTCCAGCTTGGGTATCGGTTCGTGCTTGAACCCTTCCACCAGCAGGAGATCACAAAGCGACAGGCGCTCCATTTGCTCCTTGAGAGTCGGCTCGGCCGCCCCGCGCAGCTCATGCATCAGCGCCCAGCGCCGCGATGACGTCACCAGCACCTCGGTGCATCCGGCATGGCGGTGGCGAAAGGAATCCTTGCCCGGCTGATCGATGTCAAAAGTGTGATGGGCGTGTTTGATCAGCGAAACCTTCAACCCGCGCTGCACGAACAGCGGGATCAGCTTTTCGATCAATGTGGTTTTGCCGCTGCCGGAATAACCGGCAAAGCCGAAAATCTTCATGGATTAGCCATCAAAACGAATGACCTCAATATTACCAGTGGCCCGGGGGATTTAGCGGGGCTTGGCCGGCGTGCGGGTATCATCTGAGGGCATCAGGTGTATCCCGTCGGCCAGCAGGGACAGGCCAATCTCCACACCCATGGCAATGCCGTTACGTCTTGCGACATGCGCCGGAACCGTCAGAAACAACGGTGGCCGATCGGGTCCGTTGACCGCCACCGTCAGGGCCACATTTTCTCCCAGCGGCAAACATTCTATGACCGGCCCGGATACCGGATTTTCACGTTCGCCGCGTGAAGGCCGGTCTCGCCGGTGCAGCATGATGTGGCCTGGCGGGATCACCCAAGTGATCTGTGTGCCGGGCTTGAAAGCCGTTTGCAGGCGCGCTTCCAGCCGATGCCCCCGCCATTCAATGATCGTCAACGCACGCGCCTCGTCATGACCGACAACACCGGCACGGAACACGTTGCGCAAGCCAACCAGTTGCGCGACCTCCACGGTATCGGGCCGGGTCATCACTGCATACGGTTCGCCGGACTGCAGCGTACGGCCCTGATGCAGCACACACAACTGATCGGCAAGCATCAGCGCTTCATCAAGATCGTGCGTGACCAGAATGACCGGCATCGCCAGATCGCGGCGCAGCTCGGCCAATTCACGATAAAGGCGTTGCCGTGTCGCACGATCCACCGCAGAGAACGGCTCATCCAGCAGCAGCACCTGCGGCTCCCGTGCCAGCGCCCTCGCCACAGCAACCCGCTGCTGCTGACCGCCGGAAAGTGCCGCAGGAACCCTGCTCTCAAGACCTGCAAGCCGGACACGCGCCAGCACATCGCGCGCACGCTGCTCCCGCTCGGCCACCGGCCGCTCCAGCATGGCCTCCATCACATTATGCAGGGCGCTGAGGTGCGGAAACAACGCATAGTTCTGGAAAACATAACCGACACGACGTTGCCGGGTTTCGTGATAAACACCGCGACCCGAATCAAACCAGCTCTCACCGGCGCAGTGGATTTCCCCCTCTGCCACGCGCAGCAGTCCGGCGATTGCCCGCAATATGGTGGTTTTTCCACTGCCAGAGGGCCCCACCAGCGCCAGCACCTGTCCCGGCGCGCATTTCAGCCTTGCATCCAGCGGAATCGGACCACGCTGTTTCAGGCGGAGTTGAATGCCTTCAGCCATAACGCCGTATCCGCGAACGGGCATGGGTGAAATAGGCTGCGCCGATCGCCACCAGGGAAATCAGCAGCAAAGCCGCCGACATGACACCCGCCCCTGCCGTGTCAAAGGCCTGCACGCGGTCATAAATCGCGATCGCCACAGTCTTGGTTTCACCGGGAATGCTTCCACCCACCATCAGCACCACACCGAATTCGCCCAGGGTGTGCGCAAAGGTCAGCACTACGGCGGACAGGACGCCGGGCCACGCCAAAGGCAATTCAATCCGCCACAAGGTACGCCAACGCGACAGGCCACAACACGCCGCGGCATCTCTCACCTCCGGCGCAATCGCATCAAAACCGCGCTGCATCGGCTGTATAGCAAACGGGATATTGAAAATCACCGAAGCCAGCAGCAGCCCTTCAAAGCTGAACACCAGCGGCTGACCGAAAACGGATTCGTAAAACTGGCCAACGGGCGATGCCCCGCCCATGGCCACCAGCAGGTAATAACCAAGCACCGTGGGCGGAAGCACCAGCGGTAGCGCCAGCATGGCCTCAACCCATGCCTTGCCCCGAAATTGATGTGCAGCCAATCCATGGCCGGCCCAGATTCCCAAAGGCAGCAGAATGAGTACCGTTAACCCGGCGAGTTTCAGCGATAGCGATAGTGCGGACCAATCCATGTTCTATTTTGCCGTTTCAGACGGCAGCACGAAGCCGTAGTGCGCGAGTATTTTCCGCGCGGCTGGCTGCTGCAGGTACGCATAAAAAAGCCGCGCAGTTTCACCCGCCCCTTTCACCAGCGCCATGCGTTGACGCAAAGGCGCATGCAAATCCTCTGGCAGCAACACATACCGGCCCTGCTGCGCGATTCCGGGCGCCAATGCGAGCGAGTAGGCAAAAATGCCGCCCTGCGTCGAACCGCTGGCAGCAAACTGCGCAGCCTGCGATACGTTCTCACCCAGGACCAATTTGCCCTGCAACGCATCCCACAATGCTGACTTGCGCAAAGCCTGTTCAGCCGCACGACCATAAGGAGCATGCTCGGGATTGGCGATGGCAAAACGGCGAATCGCAGTGCCATCGACGGCCTGTTTCAAACCGCTCATTCGCGCATCGACGGCAAGCGGAGAATTTGTCGGTGCAAACAGTACTATCCGGCCGGTGGCATACAAAATACCACGATCTTCGGTACGACCGCTGTCATGCAGTTTGAATATAAAATTTTCGTCGGCCGACAGGAATAACTGGAACGGCGCGCCTTGTTCGATCTGACGGAAATAATTTCCGGAGGAACCAAACGACAAACGCAGTTCGCGCTTGTTATCTGCACGGAATCGTGCAGCAATGTCCTCCAGTGCAAATTTTAAATCGGAGGCAGCGGCAATGGCGGGAGCCTCTCCTTGCGCACGCGCTCCACAGGACAATAAAAATACCAAAAAAAACAAGTATTTATAAAATATCATGCCTGCATCCCCATTGGCAGGCAAACACGCCGCCTCCCCTGCCCCAGTGCCACCTCGGTCACCAGCACTTCAACTCCATACAAGTGTTGCAGTTGTGCGGAGGTCATCACGGTATCCGGCGTACCGCAGGCCAGCAAATTACCGTTGCGCAACATCGCCACCCGGTCCGCACAAAGAAAAGCGTGATCCGGATCGTGTGTCGACAGCAGCACACCGATACCGTCCGCTGCCAGCGCACGGATGCGTTCCAGCACGCGCACCTGGTTGCCGAAATCCAGATTGGCGGTCGGTTCATCCATTACCACCATGCGCGCCTCCTGCGCCAAAGCCCGGGCTATCAGCACCAGCTGTCGTTCACCTCCGGAGATCTGCGTGTAGATGGCCTCTGCCAGATACGCGATACCCATGCGGCGAATGGCATCGAGAGCGACATCATGGTCGCGCGCCGACGGCGCGGCAAACAGGCCCGTGTGAGCCGTCCGCCCCATCAGTACGACATCGCGCACGCTATACGGGAAAAATGCGCCATGGGCTTGCGGCACATAACTGACCAACCGCGCAATTTCGTCGCGCTCCAGCTGCTGCAACTCGCAGTCATTAAGCATCACTTTGCCGCACTGAATCGGCAACAGGCCCAGCAAGGTCTTGAAAAGGGTGGTTTTGCCGCTGCCATTGGGTCCCAGCAGACACAACACCTCGCCCGCATTGAGCGTAAAACTCACATCGCTGCCGATGCGGCGACCGGGATAACCGTAAGCCAGTTGCTGCGCTTCCAGCTTCATTGCCAACCCTTTCTCGCAGCCGCGAGCTGCCACAGGAACAGCGGTGTGCCAACAAAGGCCGTCAGCACACCCAGAGGTACTTCAATACTGGCAATGCTGCGCGCCAGAGTATCGACCGCCACCAGGAATCCCGCGCCGAGCAGCACTGACACTGGCAGCAGTCTGGAAAAATCCGGTCCGGTCATCAGCCGCGCAAAATGCGGAATCACCAACCCGATCCAGCCGATGACGCCAGATACGGCAACCGCCGCTGAAGTCATCAAGGTCGCCGCCACAATCACCACCAGCCGGATACGCCCTACCGACACGCCCAGAGCACGCGCCTCCTCGTCATCCAGCGACAATACATTGATGCGCCAGCGCAGCAGCCACAACGGCAGCAAACCGGCTAACAGCAGCGGCGCAGCTACCCACATATTGCGGGTATCGGTCGATGCCAGACTGCCGAGCAGCCAGTAGGTAATTGCCGGCAACTGGTTATAGGGATCAGCCAGATATTTCATCAAGGCCACGCAAGCCCCAAGTAGCGCCCCCAAGACCACACCGGCAAGGACCAGGAGCAGCAAAGGATCATGGCCACGCACTGCGCGCGCCACCAGATAAACCATAGCGACTGCCGCGAGACCACCGGCAAACGCCATCGACTGAATCGCTACCACCCCCAGCGACATGAAAATGCCGAGGATGGCACCGACGGCAGCGCCTGCGGATACGCCAAGGATGTCCGGTGAGACCAGCGGGTTACGAAACAGGTTCTGATAGGCCGCACCGGCCGCAGCAAGCGCCGCACCGACCAGCACCGCGGCAATCACGCGCGGACCGCGGATTTGCAGCACCACCGTTTCCAACGTGGCATCCAGGCCATGCGGGGCGCCACCGATCCACGACCAGAGTATGCGAAAAAGGTCTGACAACGGGACCGGATAACGGCCGATCGCAAATGCAACAACAACGATGACGCACAGGATCATCGTGGCAGCCGCAATAATCAGCGGATAGCGATTTGCAGGATTTTCAGTCACAAAAAATGCGGCTTCCCGGTTAAACGAGATCCAGAGGATACCGCACTACGCGATTGATCCGGGCCGGCATCAGCAGCACCCAGATCCATTGATGTCAGCGCTTGGCGTTCGGAAAAAACAGCTGATCCGGACCGATCTTGTAGGCGGCAATCGTCAACTGCCCTTCCGGCGAAATCATCCAATCCACGAAGGCCTGACCGAGTTCTTTCTTCACATGCGGATGTTTTGCCGGATTGACCAGCATCACACCGTATTGATTAAACAGCTTCTTGTCGCCCTCGACCTCGATCACCAGATCGCCGCGGTTCTTGAACGACAGCCAGGTGCCACGATCAGTGAAGGCGTAGGCATTCATCGCCGAAGCGGTATTCAGCGTCGGCCCCATGCCTGAGCCGGTTTCACGGTACCAGCTGCCTTTTCCCGTATTGGGATCAATGCCGGCGTCTTTCCACAAGCGCAGTTCCGCGGCGTGCGTACCGCTCCTGTCGCCACGCGAAGCAAAGGGCGCACCGCCCGCGGCAATCTTCTTGTAAGCATCGACAATGTCCTTGCTGCCGGCAATTCTGGCCGGATCGTTTTTTGGACCGACGAGAACAAAGTCGTTGTACATGACGTCAAAGCGCTGCACGCCAAAACCCTCGGCGAGTAATTTCTCTTCGGCCGGTTTGTCATGCACAAAAACCACATCGGCATCACCGCGGCGCGCCATGTCCAGTGCCTGCCCGGTGCCCAGCGCGACAACACGCACCTGGGTACCGGTTTTTTTCTCGAATACAGGCAGCAGGTGCTTGAACAGACCCGACTGCTCCGTCGATGTCGTCGAAGCCACCGTAATGAAATTCTTCTGTGCGGCCGCCGTTCCCTGCAGACCAAGCAGGGCAAAAGCGGCAATTGCTGCAGCAATGACATTCCTCCGGCTTAATGCCATGGCAGTTCCCCTTTGATGAAGGCTGCTGCTTCCGACGAAACGGGTTCCTTGAAAAAACGGTCAATGGGTGTGTGCTCCATCAACCGGCCGTTGCTGATGAAAAGGATCTCGTCGCCCAGGCGGCGGGCCTGACCAAGGTTATGGGTGGTCATGATGATTTTCGTGCCCGAGGCATGGATGGCCTGGATGATGCGTTCAATGTCCTGCGTCGAAGCCGGATCGAGATTGGCCGTCGGCTCGTCCAGGAACAGGACATCCGGTCCCAGCGCCCAGGCCCGCGCCAGCGCCAGTCGCTGCTGCTCGCCGCCGGAGAGCACCCGCGCAGGCCGGCCAGCCTGATGCTCCAATCCGACCACTTCCAGCACATCCATCGCGCGCAATGTGCTTTCACGCCGCGATTTACCTGCGAGCTGCAAGCCGTAAACAACGTTAGCCAATGCCGAACGCCGCAGCATGACCGGGCGCTGGAACACCATAGCCTGACGCCGGCGAACATCCCTGTTCCGTGCCCCTTGCCAGGCGATATGTCCGGCAGTCGGCTCCAGCAGACCGTGGCAAAGCCGCATCAGCACACTTTTTCCCGCACCGTTGGGGCCAAGAATGATCGTACGCGGCCCCGCTTCAATTTTGGCGGAAATGCAGTTGATGATCGTCGTAGCACCAACACTGAACGTCAACTGATCAAGTGCAAGCGGCAGCATCTCAGCCGTACCTCCGCTGCGCAACTTCACGGATCAGCGCCGCCAGTGCATTCAAGACAATGACCAGCATGATCAGCACGATACCCAATCCCAACGCCAGCGGCAGATCACCTTTGCTGGTTTCCAGTGCAATGGTAGTGGTCATCACCCGTGTCACACCATCGATGTTGCCGCCGACAATCATCACCGCCCCCACTTCGGCGGCAGCGCGGCCGAAACCGGCCAGCAGGATGGTCAGCAGGGAAAACCGCGTATCCCAGATCAGGGTCCATGCCGCGCGCAAACGCCTTGCACCCAGCGAACGCAGCTGTTCGGAATATTCACGCCACGCGTCCTCGATGGTTTGGCGCGACAGCGCTGCAATGATCGGCACGATCAGCACGGTCTGCGCAATGACCATGGCCTCCGGGGTAAACAGGATGCCGAGGCTGCCCAGCGGTCCCGCCCGCGACAGCAGCAGATAGATAAGCAGCCCCACAACCACCGGCGGCAAGCCCATCAGGGCATTGAGCAGCACGATCAGCAGTTGCCGGCCGGGAAAACGTTCGACGGCAATGGCAGCGCCCAGAGGCAATCCGATCAATGTCGCAGCCACTGCCGCGCTCAGGCTGACCTGCAAGCTGAGAAGGACGATGCGCGCCAGCCCGGGATCCAAACCGGTCACCAGCACCCATGCCGCCCCGAAAGCTTCACCCAAACCAGTCATGCAATTCTTAACCTAATAGAAAGATAGACGATGATCATAGATAATGGCCAAACCCTTAATATGTAATATCTTGCAAGTATGAAAATCACTGCTCAAATCCGCTGGACCCTGGATTCGGTCGAAATCGAGCCCCGGCTGGTCACTTTGCTGGAATCCATCGCCAGGAATGGCAATCTGCAGGACGCCGCCCAAAGCGCAGGCCTGTCCTATCGCCATGCCTGGGGGCTTCTGGAAGCGGCAGGCACCGAGTTGGGCGACCAGTTGGTCAACCGCCAGCAGGGACGCGGCACCCAACTGGCGCCCTTGGGCACCAAATTGTTGGAGGGCATGGTTGACGTCAATGGCTCCCTGGCCGCCGGGCTGCGGGAGGGCGAGGCTCGAATGGCCGCCCATATTGCCCAGGCACCGCCGTCAGTCAGTAATCCGGCCCGGGTCACCCTGTTTGCGAGTCACGATCTGGCGCTGACACAAATGCGCGAAATCATCTCCAAACGGAACGATCTGAAGCTGTCTTTGCAGTTTCATGGCAGCCTGGACTGCCTTTCAGCGATGCGCCGTAACCAATGCGAACTGGCCGGCTTTCATCTGCCATCCATCCCCGGAACCCGCACCCTCGCCGCCCAACTCATCCCATTCCTAAGCCTCAAAGGCTGGAAGGCCACCCGCCTGTTCGACCGCACTCAAGGTCTGATGGTCAAACCGGGCAATCCCAAAAAGCTGGTGCGTCTGGCCGACCTGTCCCAAAAAGGCGTCCGTTTCGTCAATCGCCAACCCGGTTCCGGTACCCGCCTGTGCCTGGATTTCCTGCTGGCACAACAGGGTGTATCACCGGCGAATGTCCATGGTTATGCCCATGAGGAATTCACCCATGCTGCAGTAGCAGCCACAGTCGCCAGTGGCATGGCCGATGTCGCCTTCGGTATCGAAGCCGCCGCCAAGGAACAGGGCCTCGATTTTGTGCCCGTGGTCAACGAACACTATTACCTGGCAGCCCGTGCATCGGTGCTGCCACGACCAGGAGTTCGAGCCCTGCTCGAATTCCTCGACAGTCGCGAATTCCGGCGGCTGGTCAACAACCTGCCGGGTTACCGTTCCGTCGGCAAACTCGACTGGGTCAATGCCATGGACATCATCCAATAGCGCACCCTGCCCCTGATAAAATCGGGATTCTTGGTAACCGCCGCACAAGGATCCCGCCATGAGCAACGCCACGCCGCCCCTGCACGAACTGTCCTGCGCCGACGACTACGATCCCAATTCAATCCCAGTGCCGAAAGCGCGGGAAGTCATCGCCCGGTTTCTTTCCCCCATCAACACCATTGAACGGGTTTCCGTGCGCGCCGCGCTCGGACGCGTACTGGCCGAGGATGTCATCTCGCCTGTGGATGTGCCTTCGCATGACAACTCGGCGATGGACGGCTATGCGCTGCGTATCGCCGATCTCAAGGCAGACGCCAAAGTCACGCTGAAAGTTACCGGCAGTTCCTTTGCCGGCGTGCCGTTCAAGGGCAAAGTCGGCGCCGGGGAAACCGTGCGCATCATGACCGGTGGCGTAGTGCCTGAGGGCGCCGATACCATCGTCATGCAGGAACACACCGAAGCCAGGGACGGCGCAGTCACCATCGGAGGGGGGCATAAAAAAGGCCAGAACCTGCGCAAGGCCGGTGAAGACCTGCAGCAGGGACAGCCCGCGCTGCGCCGCGGCCAGCCGGTGCGTCCAGCTGAAATCGGATTGATCGCGTCCTTGGGCATTGCCGAGGTGTCGGTCTACCGCAAACTGCGTGTCGCCTTCTTCTCCACGGGAGACGAATTAGTCTCCATCGGCTCACCGCTCGGCGAAGGCCAGATCTACGACAGCAATCGCTACACGATCTACGGCATGCTGACCCGCCTCGGCTGTGAAGTCATTGACATGGGCGTGGTACGTGACGACCCGAAACTGCTCGAAGCCGCGTTCAAAGAAGCCGCGTCGATTGCCGATGTGGTCATCACCAGCGGCGGCGTGTCGGTTGGCGAAGCAGACTTTGTCAAAGAACTGCTCAACAAGCTGGGCGAGGTAGTGTTCTGGAAAATCGCGATGAAACCCGGCCGCCCTCTCGCCTATGGCAAGATCGGCAATGCGCATTTCTTTGGCCTGCCCGGCAATCCGGTATCGGTTATGGTGACCTTCTATCAATTCGTGCGCGACGCCCTGCTCAAGCTCTCGGGCCGCGATCCGATCGAAGCGCTGCCGACATTTAAAGTGCCCTGCACCTCGACACTGAAAAAAGCGCCGGGCCGCACCGAGTTCCAGCGCGGCATCCTGTCCCGAGACGGATCCGGAAACCTCAGTGTGCGGGTCACAGGTGAACAGGGCTCCGGCATCCTGCGTTCGATGTCCGAAGCCAACTGCTTCATCATCCTCGCGATTGAACAGGGCAACGTCACGTCCGGCACGATGGTTGATGTGCAGGTCATGGACGGCATCATCTGAAACAGGCGTCATCAAAATAACAAGCGGCGTATCGTCCTGATGCGCCGGAACGGAGGAGCAGGACTTGATTACACAAAAACCATTGCGCTGGGGTGTCGTCGGCCTCGGCTGGGTTGCCCGCGATTTTGTCGCACCGGGCATCGTCAAAAGCCCGGGTTCGGAACTGGTAGCCTGCCTCGGCAGCACCCCGGAAAAAACCCGTGCCTTCGCTGACAAATTCAAAGTACCCCACGCGCACAAGGACCTGGCCTCGCTGGTCAGCGATGCCGATGTCGATGCCGTTTATATCGCACTGCCCAACGCCATGCACCATGCCGCAGTCCTGGAGACGGCCCGCGCCGGCAAACACATCCTCTGCGAAAAACCGTTCGCCATGAAAACCGCACACGCCCGCGAAATGGTTGAAGCCTGCCGCAAGGCCGGCGTGGTGCTGCGCATTGCCCACCAGATCCGCCTTGACGCCGCCGTGGTCCGCGCCCGAGAGATCGTGCAATCCGGCCGCCTCGGCCGCCTGACCGAGGTATCGCTGGAACGCGCCTCTGCTGTGGGTGCCCGCGTATCCTGGCGCCAGGATTTTGAACAAAGCGGTGTAATGTATGACGTCGGCGTGCACCTGCTCGACCTGATCCAGTACGTCACCGGCAAACGCTTCATCGAAGTCGCCGCCTTTACTCACCCCGACCGCCGCGACAAAAAACCCGATGACACCATGACCGTGCTTGGCCGTCTGGAAGGCGACTGTCATGCCCTGGCCAAAGCCACGCGCGAAGTCGCCAGCGCCGAAAACAACCTGCTGATAGAAGGCGACAAGGCGACGCTGCTCACCTCGCCGCTGCGTTTCGCCAAGGAACATGTCATCACCATCCGTGACGCCAACGGCAGCACGGAAGAGCGTTTCCCGGTTACCCCCGCCTATGATCTCCAGGTCCAGGCTTTCGAAACCGATGTCCGCGGCGGCCGCAGCCTGCTGCCAGATGGTGAAGACAGTGTGTATACCGTGGCGGTCACCAACGCGGTACTGCAGGCCATCGAAGAGCGGCGCATCGTAACGGTCGCAACCTGACTTGCCGGTCACAGGCTCTCACCGCACAATTCACACCATCAAAATTGCCGGTTCACGGCCCCGGAGGAGAAACATGAAACGAATCACCATCGCTTTCACAACGCTAGCACTGGCTGCTGCCGCAACTGCAGTGTTCGGCCAGGCCTATCCGACCAAACCTGTGCGCATCATCAATCCGCTGGCCGCCGGCGGCAACGTCGACATCGTGGCGCGCGGTGTCGCCGAACAGTTATCCAAATCGCTCGGTCAGCAGGTACTTGTTGAAAACCGTCCGGGTTCCAGCGCGCTGATCGGCACGCGCTATGTCAAAACCCAGGCGGCCGACGGCTACACCCTGCTCGCCATCGCCAATACCTTTGCCCGCGTCCCTGCGATCATTGCCGACGCCGGCTACGACCCGATCAAAGATTTCATCGGCATTTCGCAAACCTGCGACATCCCGATGGTGCTAGTAGTCAACCCCGCGCTACCGGTGAAAAACATCCGCGAACTGATTGCCTTGGCCAAAAAACGCCCCGGAGAACTGACCTATGGCACCTCGGGCAACGGCGGAACCGGACATGTCGCCACAGAAATGTTTGCGCAACAGGCCGGAATCAAGATGATGCAAGTTGCCTACAAGGGCAATGCGCCAGCCACCACCGATCTGGTTGGCGGACACATCATGCTGATGTTTGACCAGGTCAGCACCTCCGCCGGCTATATCAAATCCGGCCGACTGCGCGGTCTCGGCGTGAGCAGCAAAAAACGCTCACCGCTGTTCCCTGACATGCCGACGATCGACGAGTCCGGCGTCAAAGGTTTTGAAGACACCACCTTCAACGGCCTCGTTGCTCCAGCCGGAACATCGCGGGAAATTCTCGAAAAACTGCGCAGCGAGGTCGTCAAAGCCGTTGCCGTTCCGGCACTGCGAGAACGCTTCGAGAAAAACGGTATTCCGCTGGTCGCCAGCAATTCGCTGGACGAATACAACGCCTTCCTTCGCCGCCATGTCGAGGACTTCGCCAAATTGGCGAAAACCGCCGGCATCACGGCAAACTGAAGCACATTGCGAAAGACGCCATGCCCCTACAGCACCTAGAACACTTCCTGATCCAGACCGCCGACCTTGAAGCGACGCGTGACTGGTACGTCAACATCCTTGGCTTCCGTGAAGGCCCTCACCCCGACTTCAAATTCCCGGTGATCTGGCTTTATCTCGGTGACACTGATGTGATCCATCTGACCCAGGGCGGCAAAAACGTCAGCGAAAACCGCAAAGCCTATCTTGGCCAGCAATCAGATGCCGTTCACGGCAGCGGCGTTTTGGATCATGTGGCCTTCCGCTGTACCGGCCTTGGCGAAATGATGGAAAACCTGCAGAAGCATAAGGTCGATTTCCGCAAGCGCATGGTGGACGATCAGGGCCTGTTCCAATTGTTCATGCTCGATCCCAACGGCCTGAAGGTCGAGCTCAACTTCTCCAATGCCGAAACCAAAGGCATTACTCCTGAACTCATGGCATCGGCGCTGCCGGCATGAGCGCACCGCAATGGAAGGTGCGGCAATACCATTACCTGTCCAAAGACAGTCACGTTCACCCCTTCCTCGTTGATCTGTGGAACGAGGTCGGTGAAGCCACCGGTGGGCGTGTGGCCGGAACGGTACACGCCAAGAACGAAGGCCTGCCGGGCGGCCATCTGGAAATCGTCGATCTGCTGATCAAGGGCGAGATCGAGTGTTATGTGCTGATGGGCGGCATCCTAGGCGGTGTGGTGCCGGCACTGGAAATCCAGGGCCTGCCCTTTGCCTTCAAGGACCACGCCCAGGTGCATGCCACGCTGGACGGCCCGCTGGGCGCTTATCTGCAGCAGGAACTGCGCGCCAAGGGCATCCACGCGCTGCCTTACGGCCTTCTCGAAAACGGTTTCCGCCACATCTCCACGGTCGACCGTCCGGTCGCCAAAGCTGCGGATCTGGAAGGCATGCGTATTCGCATCCCCGAAGGTCGCATGTTCGCCGACGCCTTCGAAAGGCTCGGCGCGGTGCCGGTCGAAGTGAATGTGCTGAAACTCTATGACGCGCTGAAAAACCGCGAGATCGATGCCCAGGAAAATCCGCTGTCGATCACCGAAGCGCTGAAGCTGCACGAAGTCACCGGCCACATCGCACTGACTTCGCATATGTGGTCAGGCTTCAACATGATGGTCAGCCTGAAGTTCTGGAACACGCTGCCGGCAGACGTCCAGCAGACCATCGAACGCGTGACTCGCAAACATGTAGCTCGTCAGCGCGCACATACCGATGCACTGAACCTCGGGCTGGAACAGAAGATCTCCGACTGGGGCATGGTCGCCACACAGGTCGACCGCGGCGATTTCCGCAACCGTCTGCGCGAATCCGGCTTCTATCAGCGCTGGCGCGACATCACCGGCAAAACCGCCTGGGGGCTGCTTGAAGACAGTATCGGAAAAATTCAGTAGGTCATTGTTTTAATTATTATTTTTAACAAAAAGCCCGGCATCAACCGGGCTTTTTGTTGATTCACCGCAATAAAGCGGCCGAAAATCACTTTTTCTTGTCAGCAACCTTGGTTGCACCAGCCGACGCCGTTTTGTTCTGCTTCTTGTAACGGTCAGCCACACGGTCCTGTGCCTTACCCAGATTCTCGCCGTCTTTCTTGGCAGCCTCATCGGCCTTGGCTTTGGCTTCAGCCGCCTTGGCTTTGGCTTCTTCCGACGGCGCCGGCAGCTTGGCAGAAGCCATGCCTGCCAGTCCCAGTACGCTGCAAACCATCAAGGTCGGCACCCATTTCCAAACGTTCGGCGCTTTCATTGTTTCCACCCCTCCTTCATCGATGAGGCTGCAGCCGGGTTGGTCGCCCCGCCACCGCTTTTTTGTTGTGCGATCGCGTCGCGATACCAGTATTCGTGATGTTCCTTGGCCCAGGTTTCGTCGACATAACCGGTGCGCATCGCATCGTAAGCACCTTCAACGCCGATCGTGCCGAGGTAGATGTGGCTCAGGCCCATGGTCAGGAACAGCACTGCAGCAACCGCGTGGATGACGTTGGCGGTCTGCATCAACTCACGACCCTGCTCGAAATTCGGGAAGTTGAGAATGAAGCCGGTGATGCTGACCACCAGACCCAGCAAGGTCACACCCAGCCAGAACCAGACCTTCTCGCCGGCATTGAAGCGGTCGGAAGGCACATGTTCACCCGACACCAGTCCACCGAATTTGGCCAGCCATTTCAGGTCATGCGCTTTCGGGAAATTGTCTTTCACGAAGGTCACGAACATCAGCACCACGCAGAACGCGAACACCGGACCGACGAAGTTATGGATGTACTTCGACAGCGTTGCCAACCAGGAAAACAGCGTGAAGCCAACCACCGGCAAGATGACGTGCTTACCGAACAGAATGATCACCCCGGTCACCGACAGCAGAATAAAACTGATCGCAGCACCCCAGTGCACCATCCGGTCCCAGGAGGCGAAACGCAGCAGCTGCCGGCCCGTGGGCTTCTCGTGCAGCTTGATCGGCCCCTTCCAGTAATAGAAGCCGCCGATGATCGCCATGATGGCCACCAGCAGCCAGCCACCATAAATGGTCACCAGATTGTTGCGGATCTGCCGCCAGGTTTCTCCCTCGGGCTGCATCAACACCGAGGACTCCACGCCACGTACCTGAGTCGTTTGATACTTGTTATCACCGCCGCGGACATCGCGCCAGACCGGCGCGTTGTTGCCGGGCTGCGACTGCTGGCGTGCCGCCTGGTCCTGCTCCGAGCTTGCGTCAGCGGCAAATGCCGGCATCGTGAATCCGAATGCCAACGCCGCCAGTCCCGCGCACAGCCATTGCCTCATACCGACCTGCATGGCCACTCCTCCTTTGTTAATTCGTCGCACGCGTGTATTCGTTCTGGCCGTCGCTACGCGCCTTGATCGACTTCTCCCAGGCGGTTTTATCGCCTTTGAACTGGTCGTTCTCCCAGGGGCGGCCATCAGGCTTGCCCTGATACTGCCCCTGTTTGTAGACCGTCACCGGCTGTTTTTCACCGCAGCCGGCAGTCACCAAAGCCAACGAGCCAATCGTTGCCGCGATCACCAGTTTTTTCATGCTGAGTTTGCTCAAGATTTTGCTCCCGCAGGCGGCGTCGCACCCTTCTCCGGTTTGCCATAAGCCGTACCCCAGCCCCAGACCTCGGCACCCTTGCCACGTTTCAGCACGCGGTTACGGTAGATGTCTGCAACCACGTCGGCGTCACCACCCAGCAGTGCCTTGGTCGAGCACATCTCGGCGCAGGCCGGCAGCTTGCCTTCGGAGAGGCGGTTTCGGCCGTATTTCTTGAACTCTCCCGGCGAATTGTCCGCTTCGGGACCGCCCGCGCAGAAAGTGCACTTATCCATCTTGCCGCGCATGCCGAAAGCACCATCCTGCGGGAACTGCGGTGCGCCGAAAGGGCAGGCATAGAAGCAGTAACCGCAGCCGATGCACAGGTCCTTGTCATGCAGGACAACGCCTTCGGAGGTCTTGTAGAAGCAGTCCACCGGGCATACCGCCATGCAGGGCGCATCCGAGCAGTGCATGCAGGCGACCGATATCGACTTCTCGCCGGGCAGACCGTCGTTCAGCGTCACCACACGGCGGCGGTTCACGCCCCAGGGCACCTCGTGCTCGTTTTTACAGGCAGTTACGCAACCGTTGCACTCGATGCAGCGCTCGGCATCACACAGGAATTTCATTCTGGCCATGTTTATCTCCTAATGGATGTCTGAAGGTTATGCCTTGGCAACCTGGCAAATCGTGGTCTTGGTTTCCTGCATCATGGTCACGATGTCGTAACCATAAGTCGTCGCCGTATTGACCGCTTCGCCACGCACCACCGGGGCAGCCCCGTCCGGATAGTATTTCTTCATGTCCTCGCCTTCCCACCAGCCGGCAAAGTGGAAGGGCAGGAACACCGTGCCGGCGGCAACGCGCTCGGTTACCAGCGTTTTCACCTTGATCCGCGGTTTGCTCGGCGCCGGGGTCGTGACCCAGACGTATTCGTTGTTGCGCACACCACGATCGTTGGCATCCTTCGGATTGATCTCAACGAACATTTCCTGTTGCAACTCGGCGAGCCAGGGATTCGACCGTGTCTCGTCACCGCCACCCTCGTACTCCGTCAGACGGCCGCTGGTCATGATCAGCGGGAACTGTTTGCCAGCATCCTTGTTGGCGTCCTGCACCGTCTTGAACAGCACTGGCAGTCTCCAGCGGTTTTTCTGGTCGGCGTGCGTCGGGTATTTCTCGATCAGGTCCGGACGCGGGCTGTAGAGCGCCTCGCGGTGCAGCGGTACCGGATCCGGGAAGTTCCACACCACCGCGCGCGCCTTGGCATTACCGAAGGGATGGCAGCCGTGCTTCATGCATACCCGCTGGATGCCGCCCGAGAGGTCGGTCTTCCAGTTCTTGCCCTCAGCGAGCTTCTTCTCGTCCTCGGTCAGGTCATCCCACCAGCCCAGTTTCTTCAACAGCACATGGTCGAATTCGGGGTAGCCAGTGGTCAGCTCGGCACCCTTGGAATGTGAGCCGTCCTCAGCTAGAAGATTGACGCCGTCCTTCTCCACGCCAAAATTCGCCCGGAAATTGCCGCCACCGTCCATGACATGCCGATCTGTCTGATACAGATTCGGTGAACCTGGGTGCTTGATCGCAGCAGTGCCGAAACACGGCCACGGCAGGCCGAAATAATCGCCGTCGAGAACATAACCGGTTTTCGCGTCCTTACCACCCTTGGCGCGCAGCGTTTTAACGTCGAACACATGCATATTGCGCATATGCGCCTGCAGACGCTCTGGCGACTGCCCGGTGTAACCGATGGTCCATACTCCGCGGTTGATCTCGCGAAGCGTGTCTTCCATGTCCGGCTCGTCCATACCGCCCTTGCCCTTCACCACTTTGATCTTTGCGGTGAGTTCCTTGGCATAGCCGAATTTCTGCGCCAGCTGATACATGATCATGTGATCAGTGCGAGATTCGAACATCGGCTCAATGACCTTCTCGCGCCACTGAATCGAACGATTCGAAGCCGTGCACGAACCCGAACACTCCAACTGGGTTGCTGCCGGCAGCAGGTAAACGCCGTCCTTGCGCGCCATCGCCGCCATCGCCGCACTGGCCGACGGATACGGATCAACCACCACCAGCAGTTCGAGCTTTTTCATCGCTTCGATCATTTCCTTGCCGCGGTTCTGGCTGTTCGGCGCGTGCCCCCAGTACACCACCGCTTTCAGGTTTGAATCCTGGTCGATCAGCTCATTCTTTTCGAGCACCGCATCAATCCATCGCGATACAGTGATACCCGGCTTGGTCATCATGCCCGGCGCGAACTGTTTCTTGATCCACTCGAAGTCGACGCCCCAGACGCTGGCGAAGTGCTTCCACGAGCCCTCGGCGATGCCGTAGTAGCCCGGCAACGAATCCGGATTCGGACCGACGTCGGTCGCGCCCTGCACGTTGTCATGGCCGCGGTAGATGTTGGTACCACCGCCGGAAACACCGACGTTGCCCAGCGCCAGCTGCAGCAAGCAAGAGGCGCGGACGACCGCATTGCCGTTGGTGTGCTGGGTCTGCCCCATTGCCCAGACGATGGTGCTGGGCTTGTTCTTGGCCATTTTCTCAGCCACGTCGCGGACTTCGGCCTCCTTCATGCCGGTGACCCGCTCCACCTCCTCCGGCGTCCACTTGGCGGCCTCTTCCTTCACCTTGTCCATGCCGTAGACACGGGCCTTGATGTATTCCTTGTCTTCCCAGCCGTTCTTGAAGATGTGATGCAGCATGCCCATCAGGAACGCAACGTCGGTTCCCGAACGGATGCGGTAAAAGGTATCGGCTTTGGCGGCCGTGCGCGTGAAGCGCGGATCAACGACGATGACTTTGGCACCGTTCTCCTTCGCATGCAGCGTGTGCAACATCGACACCGGGTGCGCCTCCGCCGCGTTCGATCCGAAGAACAGAATGCACTTGGAATTCTGTTCGTCGTTGTAGGAGTTGGTCATCGCACCATAGCCCCAGGTATTGGCGACGCCGGCGACCGTGGTCGAGTGGCAGATCCGCGCCTGATGGTCCATGTTGTTGGTGCCGAAGAACGACACAAACTTGCGGAACAGGTAAGCCTGTTCGTTGTTGTGCTTGGAAGAACCAATCCAGAAGGTCGCGTCCGGGCCCGATTCCTTGCGGATTTTCATCAGTTTTTCGCTGACTTCATTCAAAGCCACATCCCAGGAAATCTTTTCCCACTTGCCGTCCTTCAACTTCATCGGCGTGCGCAGGCGATGTGAAATCTCGTGCATGCCGTGCTCGCGGATCGAAGCACCTTTTGCGCAGTGCGCGCCAAGGTTGATCGGCGAATCAAACACCGGCTCCTGGCGGATCCACACGCCGTTCTGAACCACCGCGTCGATGGCGCAGCCGACCGAGCAATGGGTGCAGACCGTGCGTTTGACCTGGATGTCACTGGCCGGCTTATCGGCGGCCTGCGCCTTGCGCATCACCGGGAACGGCAGCTGCGAAAGCGCCACGGCGCCGCCGGTAGCAAGGCCGCTGCGTTTGAGGAATGTGCGACGATCTATCGTGTTGCCGATGAAGGCCGACGCACTGCGCGTCAGACGGCTTTGCGAGGTCGCGGTTTTGGTGGATTTCCGGGTGAGTAACATGGTGTGCTCCTCAGACCTTGGTGGTTTCGTAATAACGGCGAACGTGCTCGGAGAGCTGGTAACCCTGCCCTTGCCGGGCCGCCTTCTTGGCTTCAGCCTTGTGCTCTTCACTGCCCTTGTTCGCAACAACGGCTGCGGCGGCAGCAACACCACCGGCTCCTACTGCTGCAAAAAACTTCCTGCGGCTCATTTTGTCTTTCATGACTGTATCTCCTTCAGGCAAGCTCAAAATATTGGGTTTCGTGGGTCAGAAAAGCATCGGCGACACGTGCAACCTTGCGGTAAAAATCAGCACCGGCAGCCTGGTCGACTTTTTCAAACAGCCGTCCATGCCAGGGGGCGAGGTAATGCTGAAAAAAAACTTGCTGCTGCTCTGCCGCTTCTTCCGACATCGCGGCTTCGCCGATCAGCCCGCGCATCACATCGCACAAAGCTGAAAAATGATCTTCGTATTCATTGCTGTCATCGGCACGCACGTAGCCAATGCGGGCGAGGTCTTCGCGCAGCTCCGCAAGCACCTGGCCGCGCAGACGGCCGGACATATGGCTGGAGGCATACAGCGAAACCGGCGGCAGGCTGGGGCTGACAAACAGCGCGTCATATTCGTCGGAAACTGCAGCAGGGCTTGCTGCAGCCGCGGCCGCACACAGCGACTGCCATTCACGGGCCAATACCGAATCTTCGGCGATGATCATCTGATCCGCCTCGGCGATACGTTCAAGCAGTTCTGCGGAAGGACGATCGGCAAACAGATGCGCAAATACTCCATAGAGAGCGGCTCTGACACCGTTCTCCCCCGTTGCGGCTGCTTCCGGGATTGCGCCCGCAGCATTTTCTGTAGTGACCGTCATCATGTGAAATTCTGCCTATCTTATGGGTCTTTAAAGCAAAATTCCACAATATCTGGACGAAAAAATGCCCCACAAAAAAGAGGGGCATCGGGGTCCAGGAAAGAGTGTCAGGATATTGTCAGAATTCATCGATGTTGCTCTGCGGCGAATTCTGCATCAGATCCATCACACGGCAATCCGCGCACATCTTGATGCGCTCCAGCGCACCCTGCTGCGAGAACATCGAGTGTTTGCCGAGCCGCGCCAGCATGCCATCCACCATCTTTTTGGTTCCAAAAGCTTTTCCGCATTTGATACAGGCAAAAGGTTCGGCCTGATTCAACACCCGAGGCTGCTTCACCCCGGCCATCAGCGCCAGACGTGGCAGCAGATCAATGGCTTTTTCCGGGCATGTGCGTACGCACAAACCGCACTGCACGCAATTGCGCTCTATGAAACGCAGCGCAGGCGCCTCCTTGGAATCCTGCAAAGCGCCTTCCGGACAGGAGCCGACACAAGCCATACACAACGTGCATTTGGCCTTGTCGACGGTGATTTCGCCGAAGGGTGCACCTGATTTCAGTGCAATCACATCGGGCGCCGGCTTCGCATGCGCGCGCAAATGATCGAATACAAAATCCAGCGTCGCCCGCTTGTCATTGGAGAAATTGAATCCCGCCGCCGGTATCGGCTGCAGGGCCGGCAACGCCGCAATGCCGCGCGCCAGTTCCTGCGTCTCAGCCGCCTTCAGCAATTGCAGGCGGCCCGGCGCATGCACAAAGCCGGCGAGGATGTCTTCGCCGATCGCCATCTGCCGCCCCAGCGCTTCGGCATACTCCTCCGCCTCGGAACCGGCCAGCAGCACCACGACCTGGGTCGCGCCCAACGCCACCGCACCCAGCATCAGATCCAACCCCACCGACGCCACATGCAGCACTTCCACCGGAATCAGATTCGCCGGCAAGCCCTTGCCCGAACGCGCCAGCCGCGCAATCAGCTCGCGGCCATCGCTGCCGTTATGGAACAGCAGCCGTGGATTCTTACCACCCGCCGCCGCATAGGCCTTGAGCATCGCTTTAATCCGCGCCCCCATATCGGCCACCCGCGGATAGGCATAAGTCATCGCACCGGACGGACAAACCGTCGCGCAGCCGCCGCAACCCATGCACAGATGCGGCTCGACCTCGACGCGATTTTCCTTGAGCAGGCTGGTGATCGCGCCCGTTGAACAGACGTCAATACATTTGGTGCAACCGGTGATCCCGGAGCGGCCGTGCGCGCAGATTTTTTCCTTATAGACAAAAAACTTCGGCTTTTCGAACTCACCGGTCATCTGCGGCAACTTGGCCGCGGCCAACGCCTGCTCCAGCGGATCGCGCCCGGGCGCCAGATAACCCTGCGGCGGCTGATGCAGGCGGATATGCGGCGTCTCCGACAGGTCAAGCACCAGATCAAAGCGGTCGGTGCGCGCCTTTCCTGCGCGATCAAAATCAATCGCCTTCACTGCACCGCAAGCCGTGACGCAGCTGCGGTGCGATTTACATTTATCCAGATCGACTTGCAGCGCCACGCTGATCGCCGATTCCGGACAGGCTTCGACACAGGCGCCGCATCGCGTGCAGGCTTCAAGATCGATCGGATTCGCCTGCTCCCAGGACACCTCGAACGCACCGAGATACCCCTTCAGATCAGTAACTTGCCCCGAATACACCGGATATCGCCGCTCGGCAGGCAATTCAGCGCCCTGCGCGTCATCGGTGATCAACACCGAAATAGATAGTGAATCCGCCAGGCGTTCCGCCCAGCCCAAGGCTACCGCACCGTGACCGACGATCAGCAGATTATTACCGGCCTCGTAGTTAACCACCGGCACCGGCTCGGCATCGGGCAGGTCCGCAGCCGCCAGCAGCGCTGCCATTTTCGGCGCCGACTGCGCACCCTCCTCAGACCATCCGGCCGTCTCGCGGATATTGACGAAGCGGATCGCCGCCTGGCCGCCAAAATCATCATGCAAGGCCGAAAACAGCGAAGACTCCTGGGTGCAGGCCACCAGCAGATCGTCGCCGCTTTTGACTGCGGCCTCGAAGGCCGCGACATGCTGCCGGCACAGGGCATCGTGCACGCGCGGCTCGCCGGATTCGCCCAGCGCAGCGGCAATGGTCTTGCCATCCATCTTCATGGTGCGGTTGCAATTGCACAGCAAAGTCTTGTGACGCATGGTTATCCCGTTGTTTTAATGCTGACTGCGACCCGCAAACTTTAAACCGGCCGCGGGTTCTTGTTCTGCTGTTCCGGCACTTCCGTTTTTTCAACAAACACATCCGCCGCCGGTTCCTGCACTTCAGCTGGCAACGCCGACTCGCTACTGCTCTCTTCTCCGCTCGCCGCAGCCAGACGCTGCTGCTTGGCTTCCGCTTCCTCCAGCTTCTTGGCTTCCGCGCGCCGCTCCTCACCTGCAACAATGATGTCCTGCGCGTGTTTCATCTGCTTCAGCATCGCCTCCGGTATCGGATCCGATACCGAATAATCGTCAATATAGGTGTCGAGCCCGTCCATCACATTGAAATGCGGCTCTTGGAACAGCTTGTTCAATGCCGCACGGCGCAACGATTCATCGACTTTCGGATGCAAAAAGCCGCGGAAATCGGACTCTATATTCAGCCCTTCGACCGGCGGCAGCACCGGCGGCTGCGCCTGGGTCGCCGGCGTCTCGGCAAAGGGCTTCGCTGCCATCGGCTGCTCGCGCGCCTCTTTTTTGCGGCGCGACCAGCGCGACAGGAATTCCTCCGGCGCTTCGGTCTTTTTGGGTTCTTGATCGTTCATGATCTGCGCAAACGGCAACGGCTCAATCCGGCCGCCAGTTACCCATGCGCCCTTTGTCCTTGTTGCTTGCGTATTTCTTCTTTTTGGGCGGCTCGGGCTTGTAGTTCTCTTCGCAATACTTCGCCATCCACGGCAGCAGTTCTGCCGGCAGCGGCACACCATCCACCGGTTCGCCGCTGTCCAGCCAGCGCGAACCTTCGTGATAACTCACCGTCAGCCGCTGCGGCCGTGCCCACTCATCCTCCAGCCGCCACATGACAAACACTTTGGGCTGCGGCGAAGTGATGTTCATGTAATAACCTTCGGCCTCATCACGCTGCAAAACAATGTCAAAACCGCAAAACAGCACTTGCAGCAGCTCCGGCTTGTCGAGGATCACCCGCGGCTCAGCGACCGGCTCCAGATCGGGCACCACGCCCTTGGCTTCCCACATCTCGGTAGCCCAGCGATTGTTCAGCGCCATCCGCTCCATGATCACGGCAGCGGGCCAGCGAGTGGTCAAAATGGCTTTGGATTGCGACATACGCGCCATTCTGCGCTACCGCCCCCGGGGATTCAACCGGTGGATGCCCGTAAATACCTGATTTGCAAGTATTGTCATCCTTGCGCCTGCGGATTCTCCTTTGCCATAATCACTTCCCCTCACGGCAACCGTCATGACACCTCCGATTCCAGACGCCAGCAGCGCCAACACCCGCGACCGCCTCGGCCGGCCGTTGCGCGATTTGCGCATCTCGGTCACCGACCGCTGCAACTTCCGCTGCGTCTACTGCATGCCGAAAGAGAAGTTCGGCAGCGACCACCAGTTTCTGGAACGCTCTGCCCTGCTGTCGTTTGAAGAAATCTCGCGCCTGGCACGCCTCTTCAAATCCCACGGCGTTGAAAAAATCCGCCTCACCGGCGGCGAACCGCTGGTACGCCGCAACGTGGAGCAACTGGTCAAACTGCTCGCCGCCATTCCCGGCATGGACCTGACGCTGACCACCAACGGCTCACTGCTGGCGAAAAAAGCACAGGCACTGCGCGACGCCGGCCTGAAACGCATCACCGTCAGCCTCGACTCGATGGACGACACCGTGTTCAAGGCGATGAACGATGTCGACTTCCCGGTGGCAAAAGTGATAGAAGGCATCGACGTCGCTGCCGCCGCCGGATTCGATCCGGTCAAAATCAATATGGTCGTCAAGCGCGGCCTCAACGAAGACAGCATCCTGCCGATGGCGCGCTTTTTCCGCGAACGCGGCCACATCCTGCGCTTCATCGAATTCATGGATGTCGGCGCCACCAACGGCTGGCGACTGGACGACGTGATCAGCGCCCGCGAAATCGTCGACATCATCTCGCGCGAAATGCCGCTGGAACCCGCCGACCCCAACTACACCGGCGAAGTCGCCGAACGCTGGCGCTACAAAGACGGATCCGGCGAGATCGGCGTCATCGCCTCTGTCACCCAGGCCTTCTGCCGCAACTGCACCCGTGCGCGCATCTCCACCGAAGGTCAGCTCTATACTTGCCTGTTCGCCACCAGCGGCCACGATCTGCGCGCGTTGATTCGTGGCGGCGCCAGCGATGAAGAACTCTCTGCCGCCATCGGCAAAGTCTGGACCACCCGTGCAGACCGTTACTCGGAAATCCGCGGTGAACACACCATCCCGCTGAAAAAAATCGAGATGTCGTACATCGGCGGGTAAGCCGGCTGATTGATCATGCCAAAACCGGAAATCACCCGCGCCACACGCCCGCTCACCGTCGAAGTCGACGCGCTGAACGAACTCGGCGAGTCCGTCCCCACCCCCATCGCCGGCGAACATCCGCTGACGATCTATATCGACAAGCGTGAAATCGTCACGCTGATGACGCTGGGCCAGAACCCCGAAGCACTGGTGCTCGGCTATCTTCGCAACCAGCGCCTGATGAAATCCATCGATGACATCAAAGCGGTGCAGGTCGATTGGGAAACCGACTCCGCCGCCGTCACCACGCGCAAGGCCGTCAAAGACCTCGACAAGAAGATGAGCAAACGCACCGTCACCACCGGCTGCGGCCAGGGCACGGTGTTCGGCGACCTGATGGAAGAGATCGACAGCATCCAGCTGCGCAGCGACGTGCGCCTGTCCGAAGCTGGCCTGCACAGCCTGCTCGACGCTGTGCGCCGCCATGAAACGATTTACAAGAGCGCCGGTGCGGTTCATGGCTGCGCCCTCGCTGCGGTCGATAACGACCGCAGCGAGATCCTGCACTTCGTCGAAGACGTCGGCCGCCACAATGCCGTCGACGCGATTGCCGGCCTGATGTGGCTCAATGACATCGACGGCTCGGACAAGGTGTTCTACACCACCGGCCGGCTGACTTCCGAAATGGTGATCAAGGCCGCGCAGATGCGCATCCCCTTCCTCGTCTCCCGGTCAGGACTGACGCAGATGGGCCACGACGTCGCGCAACGCACCGGCATCACCATGCTCGGCCGAGCGATCAACAAACACTATCTGCTGTTCACCGGCCGCGAACGTTTCGTGAAGCCCATCAGCCGCACGCTGGTCGCCTGAAATGGTCGGTAGCAAAGACAAGATCACCGGCATCCTCCTCGCCGGCGGCCAAGGCCGGCGCATGGGCAGCGTCGACAAGGGCCTGCAGTTGCTGCGCGGCAAATCAATGGCGCAGCACGTCATCGATCGCTTCGCCCCGCAGGTCGATGAACTGCTGATCAACGCCAACCAGAATATTGAACAATATCAAGGACTTGGATATCGCGTCATTCCCGACGCGATCGGCGGTTTTGTCGGCCCGCTGGCGGGCCTCCACCGCGGCCTGAGTGAAGCCGCACATCCACTGGTGGTCACCGCACCCTGCGACTCCCCCTTTCTGCCGCTGGATCTGGTGGTGAAGCTGCATGCCGCGCTGGAACAGCAAAACGCCGAACTAGCGGTGGCCCGCACCGGCGATCAGCCGCATCCGGTGTTTTGTTTATGCAGAAAGTCGGTGCTGCCCAGCCTCACCGCATTTCTGGAAAGCGGCGGACGCAAGATCGACTGGTGGTATGCGCAACTGAAAGTCGCGGATGTCGATTTTGTCGACGAGGCGGCGTTTCGGAATATCAATACGCAGGAAGAACTGGCAGCCAATGCCAAAGAACAATAGCCCTAAATTAATGTTCTTGTTGCAACACTCAAAGCACCTCGCACCCCCACCTTCGCATCCATCACTACCTTCACTGGTATCCCCGACAGTAGCGGCGTAAACGCACCGCGCCCGGTGAAGGCGCGCATGAACGCGCCCTCCTTCAGGCGGCTGATGATTTTCGGTGCAATGCCGCCGGCGACATACACACCGCCGCGCGCCAGCGATCCCAGCGCCATATTGCCGGCGAAAGCGCCATAGGCCGCAACAAACAGATCGAGGGCGCGCACCGCCAGCGGATCGAGTTTGTGCAGGCCGTAGTCGGCAATGATTTCCGCGGGATCGACGCCAGGACGTTTGGTCGCCTCCAGCAGTTGCTTGGACGGCAGACCCAGCCCGCTGTCCTGCAGAAAGCTGAACACGCGCATCAGTCCCGGCCCGGAAATCACCCGCTCCCAGGACACGCGACCGAAGTTGCGGCGCAGATACAGCAGGAGCTTGTCCTGCAACTCATCGGTGGGCGCAAAGTCGGCGTGCCCGGCTTCGGAAGGGACGACGCGATACTGATCACCGGATTTGACGATCATACCCACACCCAGCCCGGTGCCGGCGCCGACGATGATCGACGGGGCATTCTCATCGGCTTCCGCGGCCTGCAGCGTGTCAAAGCTATCGGATGGGAGATGACCCAGGCCGAGGCCTGCCGCCTGGAAATCATTGATCAGCGAAACATTAGGCAGCTTGAACTGCTCGGCAACGGCCTCGCCTTCGACCTGCCAGCCGAGATTGGTCAGCACGGCGGTGTTGTCCTTGACCGGGCCGGCTACCGCAAAACAGGCTCCGGCGATGCAATCGCGCAGGGGTTTGAAGCTTGGGCGGTCGAGGAATTGCTTCAGCAGCGGCGCGAAGTTCTGATAGTCACGGCTGGCGAGGGAGTCTTCGGCGATGATGCGCGGGCCTTCGCTGGTCACTTCTGCGAGAGCGAAGGTGGCGTGGGTGCCGCCGATGTCGGCGGCGATGATGAATTGTGCTGAGGTCGTCATTCGTTGATGTTGTTGTTTGATCGAATTTTCTGTGACAGGAGCTACAGAATTATGCCGCGCCGCGGGAAATTACGCCGCTGCGGGCAGACGGGACAGCGGGTCCTGCCGGTAAAACGCTGAGAGCTGCGCGTAAACCGCAGGGTATTCATGGCGCAGCGCATCGGGGCGCTCGAAAAACAGTTCGCTGAGCACGGCAAAGAATTCGGCGGGGTCTTCAGCGGCGTATTCGTCGATCAGCGTGTCTTCACGGGCCTCCAGCCGCCGCTCTAAATCCGCAAACGCCTCGGTGAAGGTCCGTGTCCATGTCTCGCGGTCCATGCCGGCGTGCAGCGGCGGGAAGCCGTCGGCGGCACCGTTGAGCATGTCGATCTTGTGGGCGAATTCGTGCATCACCACGTTGTAGCCGTCGCCGCCGTCAGCAGCTTCTGCATCGACCCAGGACAGGATCACCGGCCCCTGCTCCCAGGCCTCCCCCGATAACGGCGCGCGCACACGATGCACGACGCCGTCCTCGTCGGTGTATTCATGGTCAACGATGAATTCGTCGGGGTAGACGATCACTTCGACCCAGTCGCGGTAGTAGTCGAGGTCGAGGTTCAGCACCAGCAGGCAGGCCTGCACGGCGATCACCAGTTCGATATCGCGGGTGATGGTTAAACCACCCGCGCCCTGCAGGGATTTTTCGTTGAGGAAGGCGGCGACGAGGTCGCGCAGGCGGGACTGCTCGTCCGCGCTCAGAACCCGCAAAAAGGAAAAGCGCCTGATGACGGCGGACCATTCTTCCGCAGTCACCGGGCTGCGCTGCGCCGCACGGCTGCGACGCCATCGGGCGAACCAACCCATGGGATCGCTCAGCCGCCGTCTCTGAGACGGTCGCTGTGCAACTTCAGGACTTTGGCCTCTTCCGCCTCGTCGTCCAGCTCAACGCCTTCAATCTGGGCGAAACGCTGCGTGATCTTGCCGCTGGTGACCTGCACCTTCTCCACATCGTCATAAGCCTGACGGATGTGTTTGGCGAGATCCTTCATGCGGTCATCAAAGCGGCCGAACTCCACCGACAACCGCGCCAGTGATTCCTTGATCACATGGATCTGCTTGCGCGTCTCGACATCCTTCAGCACCGCGCGTGCGGTGTTGAGCACGGCCATCAGCGTCGTCGGCGAGACGATCCAAACACGTTTGGCGCTGGCATATTCGACGGTTTCGGCATGGTGGGCATGAATCTCGGCGAACACCGCCTCGGCCGGGACGAACATCACCGCGCCGTCGGAGGTCTCGCCGGGGATAATGTATTTGCGCGAAATGTCGTCGACGTGTTTCTTGATGTCATTGCGAAACTGTTTTTGCGCCAGCGCGCGGTCGATGTCGTTGACGCCGGGTTCAAACATGCGGTGGTAGTTCTCCAGCGGAAATTTTGAATCGACCGCGACCATGCCGGTCGGCGCCGGCAGACGCAGCACGCAGTCGGCACGCACACCCGTGGACAACGTGAACTGCATGTCATAGGCATTCGGCGGCAGCACATTGCGCACCAGGCCTTCGAGCTGCACTTCGCCAAATGCGCCGCGAGCGCGCTTGTCGCCGAGCAGTTCCTGCAGGCTGACCACGCTGCCGGTCAGGCTTTCGATTTTTTTCTGTGCCTCATCGATGGTCGCCAGACGCGTCATCACGTTAAGGAAGGTTTCGTTGGTTTTCTTGAACCCTTCGTCGAGACGTTCATTGACCTTGCCGGCGATTTCACCGAGCCGCGCATCGATCTTGGCGTTCAGCGATTCGGTGGTGGCCGCCAGGCGTTCCAGCATGGCTTCACGCTGCGTGCCCATTTCCTGGGTCAGCGTCAGGCGCAGCGCGTGCAGCACATCGCGGGTCTGTTTAAGTTCCTCCGCGGTGGACGTGCGCTGGCGTTCGCTAGAATCGGCCACCTGCACACCCAGCCGGTCGCCCTGTTTGGTCAGGCCGTCGTGCAGATCGCCGAGCATCGCCCGGTGTTTGTCTTCAAGAGATTGCTGCAACGCTTGCGCGGCGCGTACGGCAGTGCGCCCCTGGGTCGCCATCACCACCACGACGACAGCCAGAATAACCAATAAAAACAAAAGGATATAAATGATCAGGGATTCACTCATGAGCCGCTTCCGAAGTTCTGTGCAGTATATCGCCGGCGTCGCATCGCCGGAACGCGATTTGCGCCCGGACCTGCGCTCAGGACAGCATACGCAACACGCGCAAGGGCGCGATGCGCAGCACATGGCGGGTGCCGAGGTGGCCGGCGAGCATCACGCCGAGCACGGTGCCGAAGACGCCGATGCCCCACAGCGCAAAGCTGAACTCGTATCCGACGTTAATCACCCGCTGCGCCAGCGTGTAACCCAGCGCATTCGCCCCCGCCGCCGCAATCAGCCCGGCCAGCGCGCCGATCACCGCAAACTCGGCAAGGTTGGCCTGCGCCAGCTGGCTGCGGCTGGCGCCCATCGTACGCATGATGGTGGCCTGATACAGGCGCTCGTCCTGCGTGCTGGCAATCGCCGCATACAGCACCACCAGCCCCGCCAGCAGCGTGAACAGGAAGACAAACTGCACCGCACGTGACACCTGGGTGATCATCGTCTGCACCTGCCCCAGCACCTGCGCAACGTCGATCAGCAGGAAATTCGGGAACTGTTTCACCAGCGCATTCAGCAGCTCGACATTACCCGGCGGCAGATAAAAGCTGGTGACATAACTCGCCGGATATTTTTCCAGCAGGCCCGGCGGCGAGACGACAAAGAAATTGACGTTAAAGGAATCCCAGTCCACCTTGCGCAGGCTGGTGATTTCCGCGGTGAAAGTATTGCCCGCCGCGTCGAAGGTCAGCTTGTCGCCGATGCCGACGCCGATGGATTTGGCGATGCCGTCCTCCATCGAGAACTGGTCGGTGCGCGGCTTGTTGCCCCACCAGTTGCCGGCGATCAGCCGGTTGTCCTTCTGCATCTGCATCGCCCATGACAGATTGAACTCACGGTCGACCAGGCGGCGCGCGCGATCGTCGCTGTAATCCGCAGGGGCTACCTGACGATCATTGATGCCGATCAGCCGCGCACGCACCATCGGATGCAGTTCGGGCATGACGATGCCGCGACCTTCAAAAAACTTTTTCAGCGCCGGAATCTGGTCGGGCTGCACATTGACGATAAAGCGGTTTGGCGCATCCGGAGGCAGGCTGCGCTGCCACAGATCCAGCAGCTCGCTGCGGATGATGGTCAGCGTCAACAAGGCCATCACGCCGATGCCCAGCGCCACCACCTGCAACACGCTGGCCAGCGGACGCCGCCGCAGATTGGCAATACCGAAGCGCCAGGACACCCCGGCCCCGCCCAGCCGCGACACCAGCGCGATCACGCCCCATGCCGCTGCGCCGGCGACCAGCATCGCGCCGGCGAATCCGGCGAACACCATGCCGCCCAGCCGCAGATCACCGGATTTCCAGATGATCAATCCGGCAATGACCACCGCACCCAGGGCATATCCCAGCAGACCCATGCCGCTTGGCGCACCGATGTCCCGGCGCAATACGCGCAAGGTCGGCACCTTGGCCAGTGCAATCACCGGCGGCAGCGCAAACCCGAGCAGCAGCGCGAGGCCGGTGACAAAGCCGTGCAGCGCGGGCATCCATCCCGGCTCCGGCAATTCAACCGTGACCAGACTGCCGAGCCAAAGGGCCAGGGCATGTTGCGCGATAAAACCGGCAACACAACCGGCCAGACCCGCTGCTGCACCCAGTACTACAAACTGCTGCAGATACAGCCGCACCAGCCGCGACTGGCTGGCGCCGTGGCAGCGCATGATCGCGCAGGCATCGAGATGGCGTTGCAGGAAGCGCCGCGCTGCCAATGCAATCGCCACTGCAGCCAGCACCACGCTCAGCAAGGCCGCAAGGCTGAGGAATTTCTCCGAGCGCTCCAGTGCCGAACGAATTTCCGGACGCGCATCTTCAATGCTCTCCACGCGCTGGCCAGGCGCCAGTTTCGGCGTCACCCAGCTGCGGTAGTCGGCAATCGCCGCCGGCGCACCCGCGACCAGCACGCGATAACGCACACGGCTGCCGACCTGGATCAGTCCGGTGGCGGCGATGTCGGCATCATTGAGCATGATGCGTGGACCGGCGTTGATAAAGCCGATGGCGCTATCGGGTTCCTGGGTAATGATCTGCGCCACTGGCAGCCGGCTCTTGCCGATTTCAATGCTTTCGCCGACCTGCAACTGCAGCCTGGCAATCAAGCGCTCATCGACCCACACCGTGCCCGGCTTGGGAATCTCCGTCGCACGACGATCCGACGAGTTCTGCGCGTCGGTAATGCGCAGGTCACCGCGCAAGGGGTAACCGGCCGTGACCACTTTGACTTCGGCGAGCACGCTCTGGCCGTTGCCGGCAGTCATGCTCGGAAAACGCAGCATCTGCGCCACCTGCAGGCCGCGGCGCTGCGCCTCGGCGGCAAATGCGACACCCAGCGGACGGTCACCGGAAATCACCAGATCGGCGCCGAGCAATTGATTGGCCTGACGACTCAGCGCCTGATGCACGCGGTCGGCAAAAAATCCGACCGTGGTGACGCTGGCCACCGCCACCACAACCGCAACAGCCACCAGCGTCAGTTCACCGGCGCGCCAGTCGCGCGCCAGCAGGCGCAGCGCCAGCGCAGCATCCGCAACCCATTTCATGACTGCAGTTCGCCGGCCGCCAGACGCAAGGCGCGGCCGCAGCGCCGCGACAGTTCAAGGTCATGCGTGACCAGCACCAGCGTCGTGCCGCGCTCACGGTTGAGTTCAAACATCAGATCGATGATCGCCGCACCGGTTGCTGCATCGAGATTGCCGGTAGGCTCATCGGCCAGCAACAAGGCCGGGCGTGTCGCAAACGCGCGCGCAATCGCGACACGTTGCTGCTCGCCACCGGAGAGCTGTTTGGGATAGTGTGTCAGCCGGCAGCCGAGGCCGACACGTTCGAGCAAAGCCTTGGCCGAGACGGCGGCGCCGGACTCCCCTGCCAGTTCCAGCGGCAGCATGACGTTTTCCAGCGCGGTCATCGCCGGCAGCAGGTTGAAGGACTGGAAGACAAAACCCAGCAGGCGCGCGCGCAAGGCGGCGCGGCCGTCTTCGTCCAGCGCAAACAGTTCTTCGCCGCTGATGCTGACGCTGCCCGAGGTCGGCGTATCGAGACCCGCGAGCAATCCCAGCAGGGTCGATTTACCCGAGCCGGAGGCGCCGACCACGGCCACGGCTTCGCCGGCATTCACGCTGAAACTCACATCACGCAGGATGGTCAATGTCGAATCGCCGGTGGTAACCTGCTTGCCCAGCTGCGCTACGCGTACGATCGGTTTCGGAGATTCTTCAGTCATGCTGTTTCGCTTGTGTAATCGCTTGTTGTTGTTGCTGCTGTTCACTCTCGGCGGGTTGCCCGCGGCCTCTGCCGCCACCATCCTGATTTACGGAGACAGCCTTTCGGCCGGCTACGGTGTGGCGCGCAATACGGAATGGCCGCATCTGCTGCAGCTGCGCCTGCGCGATAAAAAAACCGATTATACGGTCGTCAATGCCAGCATCAGCGGCGAACCCACGCTGGGCGGACTGAACCGCATCAACGATGCATTACGGAATCATCGCCCCGCCATTACGATTGTTGCGCTGGGCGCCAATGACGGCCTGCGCGGCAGCGATCTGAAGGCGATGCGCAGCAACCTTGAACGCATCATCGATGCCGCGCGCGTCGCGAAGTCGCAGGTCATTCTGGTCGGCATGCAGATTCCACCCAACTACGGCCCGCAATACACGGAAAAGTTCAGTGCCACCTTCCGCGAGATCGCGAAAGCCAAACGCGTGCCGCTGGTGCCTTTCCTGCTGGAGGGATTTGCCGAGAAGCGCGAACTGTTTCAGGCCGACAACCTGCATCCGACCGCGGAAGCGCAGCCGCTGATGCTGGAGACGATCTGGAAAACCCTTGCGCCCGCAATAAAAGTCAAATAAAAACAGTTACTTACGAATTTATTGGCTGACTTTCACCCCGGGCGAACCGGCTTCCAGCCGTCCGATCACCGCCGCCTGCGCGAAGCCTTTGGCGCGGAAGATGTCGAGAACCGCAGTCGCTGCTTCCGGCGCACAGGCCACCAGAAGGCCGCCGCTGGTCTGCGGGTCGGTCATCAGCTTGCGTAGATTGACGCTGTCACCTTCCGGCAACTGCACCAGTTTGTCGTAACTCGCCCAGTTGCGATCCGAAGCGCCGGTGACAAAGCCAGCTTCGACCAGCGGCTGGGCCAGCGACAGCACCGGCACTTTGGACCACTCCACTTGCGCCACCAATTTGCTGCCTTTGCAGATTTCCAGCAGATGACCCAGCAGTCCGAAACCGGTGACGTCGGTCAGCGCATGCACGGCATCCATGGCACCCAGTTCAATGCCAGGCGTGTTGAGCTTGGTCGCGCTCTCCAGCATCTGCCCGTAGGCGACGTCGCTCAACTGCCCTTTTTTCATCGCGGCGCTCATGATGCCGACGCCGAGGCCCTTGCCGAGGATCAGTACATCACCGGCTTTGGCGCGGTCGTTGCGCTTCACGCGGTCCGGATGCACCAGCCCCAGCGCGACCAGCCCGTAAATCGGTTCCGGAGCATCAATCGAGTGGCCACCGGCAATCGGAATGCCGGCTTCAGCACACACCGCATGACCGCCGGCGATGATGCGTTGCACGGATTCCATTGGCAGTTTGCCGATCGGATAGCCGAGCAGCGCAAGTGCCATGAAGGGCTTGCCGCCCATGGCATACACATCGGAGATCGCGTTGGTTGCGGCAATACGGCCGAAATCAAAGGGATCATCAACGATAGGCATAAAAAAATCCGTCGTCGCGATGATCGCCTGCGTATCGTTGATGCGGTACACCGCGGCGTCATCACTCGACTCCGTGCCCACCAGCAAATCCTTGAACGGAAGTGCCGCTGGCGTTTTAGCCAGAACTTCGCTCAGCAACGCCGGCGTCAGTTTGCAGCCTCATCCACCGCCGTGGGAAAACTGCGTCAAGCGGAGGGAGTCTTCTGTTTTGGGTTCACTCATGGTTTTCACGTAAACTGCATGGAATAGCTGTTGAACAACACATCGCATCGTTTTTGATCACGCATGATGCAATTCCGTTCGGCATGTGCCGCGCCGCAAATGGTTGCAGCGTCAGGAATACCGACCGTGGCAAACGTAACACAACACCCCATGCTTGACGAGAGCGGCGCCGCAAAACGGCGCTGCGCCGGCGCGCCGTGACACTGACACCGGCACGCATCACGCGTCGTGAAGACGGGACGCCCTTTGCGCCCGACTACGATGATGTGTATCACAGCAGCGACGGCGGCCCAGCGCAGGCGCGAGAAGTGTTTCTTGCCGGGAACCAGCTGCCCGCACGCTGGGCCGGACGCGCGGTGTTCACTGTGTTCGAAACCGGTTTCGGCCTGGGCCTCAATTTCCTGGTGACGCTGAACACCTGGCGCAACGATACCTCGCACTGCGAGCGGCTGCACTACATCGCGATTGAAAAACATCCGCTGACCCGCACCGACCTCGCCACCTGTCATGCGGCATGGCCGGAACTGGCGGAGGAAGCCGCTGCACAGCAGGCGCAATGGCCGCTGCCGCTGCCCGGTCATCACCGGCTGCACTTCTTTGGCGGCGCGGTGACGCTGACCCTGGTCTTCGGTGACATCGCTGATGTCTGGCCGCAACTCGATATGCCCTTCGACGCCTGTTATCTCGACGGCTTCGCGCCGGCGCGCAATCCCGACATGTGGCAGCCCGCGCTGCTGCGCCAATGCGGCCGCCTCGCCGCGCCCGGCGCAACGCTGGCCACCTACACCACTGCCGCGGCGGTGCGCCATGCACTGACTGCCGCCGGATTCAATGTGCAGCGCCTGCCCGGCTATGGCCGCAAACGCCACCGGCTGACGGCAGTATTCAATCCGCCGGCCTGGCAGTCAGCGCATGCCATACCGGTAACGCCGAAAACCGATGCACGCCAAGCTCTGATCATCGGCGCCGGACTGGCCGGGGCTGCAGTCGCCGAACGCCTCGCCTCGCGCGGCTGGCAGATCACCGTCATCGACGCACTGCCGGCCGCCGCCGGTGGTGCCTCGGGCATCCGTGCCGGCCTGCTGCACCCGCATCTGTCGCCGGATGATGCCCTGCTGTCACGCCTGATCCGTCACGGTTTCCTGTATGCACTGGCCACATGGAAGCGCCTCAGCGACGCCGGCCATCCCTTAAGCGGTCGTTGTGACGGTATGGCCCATGTCGCGCAGAATCAGCTTAACGAGGCCGGGATGGCCTCGACCGCAGCCCGGCTGGGTCTGCCCGGGGAATACGCCCAATTCATGGATCGCAGCGCCTTGAGTGCCTCCTGCGGCTTATCGCTGACTGCGGGTGGCTATTGGTATCCGCAGGCGGGTTGGATGGCGCCGGCGACGCTGATCGAAGCACTGCTGAAACAGTCCGGAGCAAATCGGCTTTTTAATTGCCGTGTTGATCGACTGGAACAACATGCCGGGCAATGGCAGGCCATCAACGCCGACGGCGCCGTCATTGCACAGGCAGCGGTCGCGATTCTCGCAAACAGCCATGATGCCGCGCGGCTTTCACCCTTCGCGTATCCGCTGCAGCGCGTGCGCGGCCAGCTGACTTATTTGCCGGGTTCCGCACTGCCCGGATTGCGCCATGCGGTCGCCGGCCCGGCTTATGCCGTAAAGACCGCGGACGATATGCTGGTCATCGGCAGTACTTACAGCGAAGAGGACGAATCCTCACAAGTTTCGGCAGCAGATCACGCTGCGAATCTGGCGATGATGGGCAAGCTTTTTCCTGACCATCAAAACATCGTTACAGCACCCCTTTCAGGATTCACCGGATTCCGCGCCGCCACGGCCGACCATCTGCCGTTGATCGGCGCACTGCCTGATCTGGACGCCATACGTTCGCTTGGCCTGGAACTGGCCGGGCAGGCCGTCGACAACATGCCGCGCCGCCCCGGTATTTATGGCGCCCTTGGTTATGGCTCGCGCGGCCTGCTGTGGGCGGCGATGGGTGGAGAACTCCTTGCCAGCCTGATTCACGGTGAACCGCTGCCGGTGGAAGCACCGCTCGCCGCGGCCATGGACCCGGCGCGCGGCGCCCTGCGCCGTATGCGCCAGGGTGAGCTGCCCTGAACGCGTGAAGAGCGCAGATCGACCCTTGCGGTACAATCAGCCCTCGCAATTGCAATCCCAGACCCTGAATACCCGCATGGCCTCCGCCTCCTCTGATTCCCGCATCGCCACTGTCAGCAGCCTTGATGAGCTCGACGCTTTCAGCGACATCATCGACGTGCGCTCGGAAAGCGAGTTTGCCGAGGATCACATGCCGGGCGCGATCAATTGTCCGGTGCTGAACGATCAGGAACGCATCGAAGTCGGCACCCTGTATAAACAGGTCTCCCCCTTCGATGCCAAAAAACTCGGCGCCTCTCTGGTCGCCACCAACGCTGCACGGCATCTGCGTGAACGATTTATCAAGCACCAGCGCGACTGGCGTCCTTTGGTGTATTGCTGGCGCGGCGGCGAACGCAGCAATGCGCTGGCGCATATCCTCAGCCGCGTCGGCTGGCGCACCAGCCGTTTTGAGGGCGGCTACAAGGCTTACCGCCACGCCGTCATCGAGGAACTGAAAATACTGCCGGCGCGTTTTGACTGGCGCGTGGTCTGCGGCATGACCGGCACCGGCAAAAGCCAACTGCTGCGCGCGTTGAAGGAACAGGGCGCGCAGGTGCTGGATCTGGAAAAACTCGCAGCACATCGCGGCTCGGTATTGGGCAATTTACCCGACGCGCCGCAACCCGCGCAGAAAATGTTCGAGAGCCGCATCTGGCACGCCTTGAAGAATCTGTCGCCGGACCGCCCGGTCTATGTCGAGTCGGAAAGCCGCAAGATCGGCAAGCTTCGCGTGCCGCCGGAACTGATCGATGCGATGTGGCAAAGCGCCTGCGTCGTCATCGAAGCGCCGATCCCCGTGCGCGTCGCGCTGCTGATGGATGAATACCGGCATTTCCTCACCGATACAGCCCTGCTCAATGGCCAGCTCGACTGCCTGCGCGCCCTGCATGGCGGTGAAGTCATCAACCTCTGGCAGAACATGGCGCGCGACAGCCGCTGGCCCGAGCTGACTGAAGAGCTGCTGGTCAAACACTATGACCCGGCTTACACCCGCGCCATCGTCGACCATTACCCGCGTCTGCCGCAGGCGAAACGCTTCAAGCTGAAGACCTATAGCGGCGACGCCATCGACCGGCTGGCCGCGGAGATGCTGCTCCAGGCTGCCGGCGACGTGCAGACCGCCGCTTGAAAAACGGGTATTGCACTGCGCCAGAAATTACGCCAAGATAGAAACGAGTTTCACTGACAACTGCTTCACAACCGTAACCGATCATCATCAGCGTGCTGGACAAACCCGCACCGGACATCGAACTCCCCGCCACCGGCGGCAAGAGCATTCAGCTGAGCGGCCTGCTCGGCAAAATCGTCGTCCTCTATTTTTACCCGAAAGACAATACCCCTGGTTGCACGACCGAGGGCCAGCATTTCCGCGACCTGCATGGCCAATTTACCAAGGCCGGTAGCGTGGTCTTTGGCGTCTCCCGCGACAGCATCAAGTCGCACGAGAACTTCAAAGCCAAGATGAGTTTTCCTTTTGAGCTGCTCAGCGATGCCGAAGAAGAAGCCTGCAAGGCCTTCGGCGTCATCAAAATGAAAAACATGTATGGCAAGAAGGTGCGTGGCATTGAACGCAGCACTTTCGTGATCGATGCCAAAGGCATCGTTCGCCGCGAATGGCGCGGTGTCAAAGTTCCGGGGCATGTGCAGGAGGTGCTGGAATTCGCAAAAACCCTCTAGCCGCACTCCGGAAACAAAGGTTTCCAATCAACACCTGACTTCCCGGGAGGCTCATGATTCAGCGTAAGTCCGCCGCCAGCCCCACTGTTGTTTCCCGCCTGCCGTCCAGCGCCAAGTTGTTTGTTCTGGACACCAACGTGCTGATGCACGATCCGACATCGCTGTTCCGCTTCGAAGAACACGACCTGTTCATTCCGATGGCCACCCTCGAGGAACTCGACGGCAACAAAAAAGGCATGTCGGAGGTCTCGCGCAACGCCCGTCAGGCCAGCCGATACCTCGATGAAGTCATCGCCGCCCTGCAGAACGACATTACCGAGGGCATCCCGCTCGCCAGCCACGGGGACAAGTCCGCCAAAGGCAAACTGTTCCTGCAGACCGAAGCCATCAATGGCACCCTGCCCTCCAGCCTGCCCAGCGGCAAGGCCGACAACCAGATCATCGGCGTCGTCAAACACTTGCAGGAGAAACATCCGAAGCGCCAGGTCATCCTCGTTTCCAAAGACATCAACATGCGCATCAAGGCGCGCGCACTTGGTCTGGCTGCCGAGGATTATTTCAATGACAAGGTTCTTGAAGACACCGACCTGCTCTATACCGGAATCTGCGCGCTGCCGGAGAATTTCTGGGACACCCACGGCAAGAATATGGAGTCGTGGCAACAGGCCGGCCACACTTATTACCGGGTGACCGGACCGGTTTGCAGCAGCCTGATGGTCAACCAGTTCCTGTTCCTCGAGGGCGACCAGCCCTTCCAGGCCCAGGTCAAGGAAGTCAGCGGCAAGACAGCGATCCTGCAGACGCTGAAGGACTACAGCCACCAGCGCAACAGCGTCTGGGGCATCACCGCACGCAACCGCGAACAGAACTTCGCGCTGAACGCGTTGATGAATCCCGACATCGACTTCATCACCCTCCTTGGTCAGGCCGGCAGCGGCAAAACGCTGATGACACTGGCGGCAGCACTGGCGCAGACACTGGAAGCAAAGAACTTCTCCGAAATCATCGTCACCCGCGTCACCGTGCCGGTCGGCGAAGACATCGGCTTCCTGCCTGGCACCGAGGAAGAAAAAATGAATCCGTGGATGGGCGCGCTCGAGGATAACCTCGATGTGCTGAACCACACCGATGATGAAGCCGGCGAATGGGGCCGCGCCGCGACTCGCGAACTGATCCGCTCACGGATCAAGGTCAAGTCGCTCAACTTCATGCGCGGCCGCACCTTCCTCAACAAGTTCGTGATCATCGACGAAGCGCAGAACCTGACGCCGAAGCAGATGAAGACACTGATCACGCGCGCCGGCCCGGGAACCAAGGTGGTCTGCCTGGGCAATATCTCGCAGATCGACACGCCATACCTGACCGAAGGCAGTTCAGGCCTGACTTATGTGGTGGACCGGATGAAGGGTTGGCCGCATGGCGGCCATGTCACACTGATGCGCGGAGAACGCTCGCGCTTGGCAGATTTTGCGGCGGAGTCGCTTTAGAAAATACAGGGTGCTGCGCAATTCCTTGACCGGGTCGGGCAGCAGATCCGGTTAATAATCGGCGCCACCTATTCCGCCGCCCGCATAACTTTCGAAGCGGGTGTATTTGCCGAGGAAGGTCAGATCAACCTTGCCCACCGGGCCGTTACGCTGCTTGGCGATAATCAGCTCGGCAATGCCCTTGCGCGGCGAATCGGCGTTATAGACTTCATCGCGGTAGATGAACAGAATCACGTCGGCGTCCTGCTCGATAGCGCCTGATTCCCGCAGGTCCGACATCATCGGGCGCTTGTCCTGACGCGAGTCGACGCTTCGATTGAGCTGTGAAAGCGCAACCACCGGCAGCTTCAGTTCCTTGGCGATACCCTTCAGCGACCGCGAAATCTCGGCAATCTCGGTCGCTCGGTTCTCTTCACGCCCGCCCGATGCAGTGCCCGACATCAGCTGCAGGTAGTCGACGACGATCAGGGCCAGCCCGCCACACTGGCGGTGCAGCCTGCGCGCGCGTGAGCGCACCTCAAGCACGTTCAGGCCCGCGGTGTCATCGATATAGAGTTGGGCATCATTCAGCTTGCCGACGGCATCCACCAGCCGCGGCCAGTCTTCTTCCTTGAAGGTGCCGGTACGCAGTTGGTGCTGATCCACGCGGCCGACGGAACCAATCATCCGCATTGCCAGCTGGGGACCTGACATCTCCATACTGAATACGGCGACGGCTTTTTTGCTTTCCAGGGCAGCATGCTCAGCAATATTCATGGCCAACGCCGTCTTACCCATCGATGGACGCCCTGCCACCACCACCATCTCACCCGGCTGCAGGCCGGAAGTCATGCGGTCAAGATCGACAAAACCTGTCGGCAGACCGATGACATCATTCTTGTTTTCCCGGCTGTAGAGCATGTCGATGCGATTGACAGTCTCAGTCAGAATCGGATCAATGCGGATAAAGCCCTGCTTGTTCTTGGAGCCCGACTCGGCGATCTGGAACACCTTGGCTTCAGCTTCGTCGATCAGCATATGCGCATCTTTGCCGCTCGGGCTGTAGGCCAGATCTGCGATGGCCGTACCCACCGCTGCGAGATTGCGCATGATCCCGCGGTCTCGAACGATTTCGGCATAACGGCGGATGTTGGCAGCGCTGGGTGTATTCAGCGCCAGCGAACCGATATATGCCTGACCGCCGACTTCGGCTAGCTTGCCGCTGCGCTCCAGGCTCTCCGCCACTGTCAGCGCATCTGCCGGCTGGTTCTGCTCGATCAGCTTGGCGATGTGCTGGAAAATCGTGCGGTGATCACCGCGATAAAAATCCGCTTCGGTCACCACATCACCGATGCGATCCCAGGCTACGTTGTCGAGCAGCAGTCCGCCCAGAACGGATTGCTCGGCTTCGATCGAATGCGGAGGCGTGCGCGCGGCTTCAAGCTGCGGATCTTTGGTGAACGGGGTGACGATTTGAACCATGAGGCGATGAATATCTTTAAGTTATTGTTTTTTAAAAGATATTTTTGAGATATCAGCGGATTGAAAAAGCAGCAACATGCTTTCAATCTACCAAAAAAAAGGGCTGTCGCCAGCCCTTTTTTGGTACTGCAGAAAAACGCTTTTGATTCAGTGCTTACGACGCATCGCCGAGCACGGAAACGGTGATCGAAACCACCACGTCAGCGTGCAGCGACACTTTCAGCGGGTAATCACCGATCATTTTCAGCGGGCCTTCCGGCATACGGATCGCAGCCTTGGGCACATCAATGCCTTGCTTTTTCAGCGCTTCCGAAACGTCGCTGTTGGTCACCGAACCGAACAGCTTGCCGTCAACGCCAGCCTTCTGTGTGATCTGGACCATCATGCCTTCGATCTTGGTGGCTTTATCCTGAGCCTGCGCCAGGACTTCAGCGTGCGCTTTTTCCAGCTCGGCGCGGCGCTTTTCGAAGTCAGCCAGGTTCGCCGTGGTGGCGCGCTTGGCTTTGCCCTGCGGGATCAGAAAATTGCGGGCGTAGCCGTCCTTGACTCGAACTACGTCGCCAAGAGTGCCCAGATTGATGACTTTTTCAAGAAGAATGATTTGCATGTCAGGCCTCTCAGTGCAGGTCGGTGTAAGGCAGCAGCGCCAGGAAGCGCGCGCGCTTGACCGCAATCCCCAGTTGGCGCTGGTAACGCGCCTTGGTGCCCGTAATGCGGGCGGGGATGATCCTGCCGTTTTCGTTGATGAAATCCTTCAGCAGGCTGATGTCTTTGTAATCGACCTGCTTGATGCCTTCGGCCGTGAAACGGCAGAACTTGCGACGGCGAAACAGGGCATTACCCTTTTTGCGTCCGTCCTTGCCTTTGCCTTTGCCGAATTTACCTTTACCGCCGCTGCTTCCGCCCATTCGTGCCATGTGCGTTTCCCTTTCTAAATCAGTACCATGTTCGTAACGTGCAGGACAATCTGCCTGCTCATGCGATGCTTGCGGTTGAGAAACCCTTCAACTTCCATCCCGCTGCCCTGCCGTATTCCGGCAATCCGGGCTGCCAGTTCGCCGGTAGCTTTCGCCGCCATTTCGAACTCCACCTGCCGCTTCTGTCCTGACTCGATTTGCTCGGAGGCATGGGTCAGAGTGAATTCAACAACAGGCAGGCCGGCCGGGGTGTGACGCAAGGGTTCAACCGCGGCCAGGGCACCAACAATCCTGACCGTATTCGGGCTCACTTACGCTGCGCTCTCCACTGCTGCAGGGGCGGCAGCTGCTGCCGGCCGTGCATCATCAGCCGGGCGTGCGCGCTCCTCCCGCATCATCGGAGAAGGGGTCGTAACGGCCTCCTCCATGCTGACGGTCAGGTGGCGCAATACGGCATCGTTGAACTTGAATGCGTGTTCGAGTTCCAGCAGCGTCTCGTTGTCGCACTCGATGTTCATCAGCACATAGTGTGCTTTGTGCAGTTTCTGGATCGGGTAGGTCATCTGGCGGCGGCCCCAGTCTTCGAAACGGTGGATCGCGCCTTTGCGGCCGGTGATCAGCTGACGGTAACGGTCAACCATCGCCGGGACCTGCTCGCTTTGGTCCGGATGGACGATCAAAACGATCTCGTAATGTCGCATTCAATATCTCCTTGTGGGCTGTTGGGCCACCCGCGATGCGAGCGCGGTGTGGCAAGGAAGGGATTTCATTTCAATGTTCCCGCACGGCAGGAACCGTTCGGGAGGCAGCATTATACCGGAACGCCCCTCAAAATCAATGGCTTGTGCTAGCCTGCCGAAGGGGCCACTTGCCCTCGAAAACCCCGGCCACAAACAAGAATTACCCTGAAATTATTTCTAGCGTCGCTGCCGGCGTGCCTCGGCCAGGCAGATTCCGGCCGAAACCGAGACGTTGAGACTCTCGACGCTGCCCAGCATGGGAATACGCGCCAGTTCATCACAGGTTTCACGTGTCAGCCGGCGCATGCCCTCGCCTTCGGCGCCGAGCACCCAGCCCAGCGGGCCATTGAGTTTGATGCCGTAAAGATCCTTTTCGGAGCGCTCGTCGGCACCGACCAGCCAGACACCGCGGTCCTTCAGTTCGCGCATCGTCCGCGCAAGGTTGGTCACCATGATGTAAGGCACGGAATCGGCCGCGCCGCTGGCTACCTTGGCCACCGTCGCATTGAGTCCGACGGCATGGTCCTTTGGGGCGATGACGGCATGGGCGCCCATGCCGTCGGCGACGCGCAGGCAGGCGCCGAGGTTATGCGGATCGGTGACTCCGTCGAGGATCAGCAGCAGCGGCGGTTCGTTCAGTTCCTCGAGCACATCGTCGATGTGCATCGGCATTTTCACCGCCTCGACCCGTGCGGCAACGCCCTGATGGCGCTGGTTGCCGGTCATGCCGTCAAGGCGTTTGGCATCGACCATGATCACGCGCACGCCCCGGGTCTCGGCTAGCGCCAGCAGGTCCTTGCCACGACGGTCGTGGCGCGCGCTGTCGAAATAAATCTCCTTCACCGCGCCTTCGCGCTGGCGCAGGCGGCTGGTCACTGCGTGAAAACCGTGGATCAGATGAAGGTCGCTCATGACTATATAACTATCTGTTTTTATTTAATAATCAGGCAAGGACGAAGTCGATCCTTGTTGCCGTGAGATCAACCTTGGCGATTTTCACCCGCAGCCGGTCACCCAGACGGTAACGCTGCTTGGTGCGCTCGCCCAGTAATTCATGACGGGCAGCATCGTACTTGAAGTAATCCTTGCCGAGGTCAGAGATGTGCACCAACCCTTCGACATACACATCATCCAGTGCAACAAAGGCGCCGAAGGACGCAACACCGGCAATGCTACCCATGAAGGTTTCGCCGACACGGTCGCGCATGTAATAGCACTTCAGCCAGGCCGTGACATCGCGCGTGGCTTCATCGGCACGGCGCTCGGTCATCGAACACTGTGCGCCGAGTTGCTGCCAGTCGCCGGGTTCGTAAGTGCCGCCGATCAGCACCGCCTTGATCGCGCGATGTACCAGCAAGTCGGGATAACGGCGGATCGGTGACGTAAAGTGGGTATACGAATCGTAAGCCAGGCCGAAGTGGCCGGCGTTTTTCGGGGTGTAAACCGCCTGCTTCAGCGAACGCAGCATCACCGTCTGCAGCAACTGCTCGTCAGGACGCCCTTTCACTTTTGACAGTAATTTGGCGTAATCGGAAGCATGTGGCTTTTCGCCGCCCGGTAACTGCAAACCGAAACCTTTGAGGAAATCGCGCAGCGCGGCGAGCTTCTCTGGCGTCGGCCCCTCATGCACACGATACAGCACCGGATGGCCACGTTCACGCAGGAAGTCCGAGGTGCAGACATTTGCCGCCAGCATGCACTCCTCGATCAGGCGATGCGCGTCGTTGCGGATGACCGGGACGATTTTTTCAATCTTGCCCTTGTCATCAAAAACCATCTGCGTTTCGATGGTTTCGAAATCGATGGCGCCGCGCTTGGCCCGCGCCTTCGCCAGCTGGTGATAGAGCTTGTACAAAGTCTGCAGATGCGGTACCAGCGCCTTGCGCCGGCGGGCCTCAGGACCGCGCGCATCCGCGAGAATGGCGGCGACCTCGGTATAGGTGAATCGCGCATGCGACAGCATCACGGCCTGATAAAACTTGTAGCCTTTGACATGACCGTGGCTGTCGATCTGCATGTCGCAGACCATTGCCAGACGCTCGACATCCGGGTTGATCGAACACAGTCCGTTGGATAGTGCCTCGGGCAGCATCGGAATTACCCGGCGCGGAAAATACACCGAGTTGCCGCGGCTGCGCGCCTCGACATCCAGAGCATCGCCCGGCTTGACGTAATGGCTGACGTCGGCGATCGCCACCACCAGACGGAAACCGCTGCCAACAGGCTCGGCAAATACCGCATCGTCAAAGTCGCGAGCGGTTTCGCCATCGATGGTAACGAGCGGCAGGTCGCGCAGATCAATTCGGCTTTTGTGATCTGTACTGCGCACGCCCTTGGGAAGCTTGGCGGCAATCGCCTCAGCCTCCTTGGGGAATATCCATGGCAGCGTGTGCTTGCGCAGGGCGATTTCGATTTCCATGCCGGGATCGGCATAGTTGCCCAGCACTTCGACAACACGACCGAGGGGTTTGGATTTGCTGCCCGGCTGCGAAATGATTTCCACCGTAACCACCTGCCCTGCCTTGGCCTTGCCGGACTCCCCCGCCGGGATGACAAAATCCTGGCTGATGCGCTTGTCTTCGGCGGCAACAAAGGTCACACCGTGTTCGACGTGCAGGCGACCGACAAAACGCGTCTGGCCGTGTTCCAGCACTTCGACGATCTTGCCTTCCGGACGTCCGCGCCGATCCATGCCGGCAATGCGTGCCATGACGCGATCGTTGTGCAGCACTTTCTGCATCTCACCGGAACCGAGGAACAGGTCCTGACCGCCGTCGTCACGCACCAGGAAACCGAATCCGTCCTTGTGGCCCAGCACGCGGCCTTTGACCAGATCGAGCTTGTCGGCAACACAAAGATCACCGCGTCGGTTGCGCATGATCTGACCATCGCGCTCCATTGCCGCGATGCGCCGGCCGAAGGCTTCGCGTTCGCGCTTCCGGATGTCGAGCTCACGTGCAAGATCGGCCTCCTCCAGCGGCACGCCGGCCTCGACCATGACCTCAAGAATGAGCTCGCGGCTGGGTACGGGATGCTCGTATAACCCCGCCTCGCGCTCGTGGTGGGGATCGTTTTCGCGGCGTGACCTTTTAGGGCTGCCGGCTGTGGATTTTTTCTGTTTTTTCATTTGAACTATCAGCTTTCATGGGCTAAAATCGCGCCCTCATTGCCCAGATGGCGGAATTGGTAGACGCACCAGTTTCAGGTACTGGCGGGTAACACCGTGGAGGTTCGAGTCCTCTTCTGGGCACCAGTATTAAAGTTGGACCAAAATCTGACTTGAAGTTAAAAGGGCGCTGTGTTTTTCACGGCGCCCTTTTTTTATGCTCAGTCAAACGGATTTCTGCGCACAATGGTGTGTTCGCGGTCAGCGCCGGTCGACACGATGTCGATCGGTACCGCACAAACCTCTTCCATGCGCTTCAGGTAATTGCGGGCTGCCTGCGGCAGATCCTCAAAACGGGTAATGCCGACCGTGCTGTCACGCCAACCGGGCATTTCTTCGTAAACCGGCTGACATTCGGCGAGCAGTTCAGCGCCGAAAGGCAGGATATCGCGGGCAACACCGCTCATCTTGTAACCGACGCCGAGCTGCACCGTCTCCATGCCATCCAGCACGTCGAGCTTGGTTACGCACAACCCCGACACGCCGTTTATCTGGATCGAACGCTTCAGTGCCGCGGCATCAAACCAGCCGCAACGGCGCGGACGGCCCGTTGTGGCCCCGACTTCATTGCCGCGGGTGGCGATCTGCCGTCCGATATCGTCATCAAGCTCGGTCGGGAACGGACCGGAGCCGACGCGCGTGGTATAGGCCTTAGTGATCCCCAACACATAGTGCAGGCTCTGCGGACCGATGCCGGCACCGGGTGCTGCAGCACCAGCGACGCAGTTGCTTGAAGTCACAAAGGGATAGGTGCCGTGATCGACGTCAAGCAGCGTGCCCTGAGCGCCTTCAAACAGCAGATGGTCGCCCGCGCGATTCGCTTCGTACAGCAGCCGCGGTACATCCGCCACCATCGGCTTGATGCGCTCAGCAAACGCCAGCGTGTCATCCAGGGTTTTCTGGAACGGCACGGTATCGACACGGAAATAATTCTTCAGCACAAAGTTGTGGAAATCCAGCACTTCGCCGAGTTTTGCGGCAAAGCGTTCACGGTGGAAAAGATCCTGCAACCGGATCGCACGGCGCGCGACCTTATCCTCGTACGCGGGGCCGATGCCACGACCGGTGGTGCCGATCTTGCCTGCGCCTTTGGCCGCCTCACGCGCGCGGTCGATGGCGACGTGATACGGCAGGATCACCGGGCAGGCTTCGCTGATTTTCAGACGCGAAGCGACATCGACGCCGGCAGCCGTCAGTGTGGCGATTTCATCGAGCAGCGCTTCCGGCGACAGTACGACGCCGTTACCGATGTAGCAGGCCACTTTTTCGCGCAGGATGCCCGACGGAATCAGGTGCAGCACGGTTTTTTTGCCGTTGATCACCAGCGTGTGCCCGGCATTGTGGCCACCCTGGAAACGCACCACGCCCTGCGCGCGGTCAGTCAGCCAGTCGACAATCTTGCCTTTGCCTTCGTCACCCCACTGGGTGCCGATCACCACAACGTTCTTGCTCATTTCATCCGGCCTTCATCGAAAGGGCCATACCGGGTATGGCCTAATAATTCATTAAAAACAATTGCTTGCGCTATTATTTGCACTTTTGCACGACCCAGCGGCCAGCACGCTTAACCAGCTCGCGGTCGCAAGCGAGTTCTGCACGGAAACGGGCATGCCCCGGCAGATCCTCAATGACGACAATACCCCGACTACGCAAAGCCGCAATGCGCTGTGCCAACTTGCGATCATCCGGCCGGAGCGGCGCCAGAACACGCGTCTGCTGCTGCACTTCAACACTGGCCGCCGCCAGTTCGCGCATGTCCATGCTGAAACCGGTTGCCGGTCGCGCACGGCCGAAGGCTTTGCCGACCTCGTCGTAACGGCCGCCCTGCGCCACCGCATTGGGGCGCGAATTCGAGTACGCGGCGAACACCACGCCGCTGTGATAGTGGTAACCGCGGAGTTCACCGAGATCGAAACTGCGGATCTTCGCCAGATCCGCCAGCCGCTGTGACAGCGCAGCCAGATCGCGCAATGCCGCGCGGATCTCCGGCAGCGCCGGAAGCACGCGTTTGGCACGTGCCAGCACTTCGGTGCCGCCATAGAGTCCCGGCAGTTCCGCCAGCGCCGCGCGGGTAACCCGATCCAGCCCCTTGGTCAGCGCGATAATCGAGGTCACGTCCTTCGACTGCATGGCCTGGAACAGTTCCGCCTCCAGCTCGCGCGATACACGCACCCGGCGCAGCAGCGCACGGAATACTGCGACATGGCCGATATCCAGGGACACATCGCGGACACCCGCCAGACGCAGCGCACGCAGCAGCAGACGTTGCACTTCGACATCGCTTTCGATACCGGCATGGCCGTAGATCTCGGCGCCAATCTGCAGCGGTTCGCGGGTGCGGTTCATGCCCGGCAGCGTGCGCAGCACACTGCCCGTATAACAAAGCCGAGTGATGCCGCCGCGGTTGAGCAGATGTGCATCAATGCGCGCCACTTGCGGCGTGATGTCGGCGCGAACACCCAGCATGCGGCCGGTCAGCTGATCCACCAGCTTGAAAGTCTGCAGATCAAGGTCGTGCCCGGTGCCCGTCAACAGCGAATCGACGTATTCGAGCAGCGGCGGCATGACCAGTTCATAACCATGCACCGCGAAGTCGTCGAGGATAAGCCGGCGCAGCCGCTCGATGCGACGCGCCTCGGCGGGGAGAATGTCCTCAATGTATTCAGGCAGCAGCCAGGCTCTCATGGCAAACGTTCAAAAGGGGCGAAAAATGGCCGTTGGCGCGGTGTTTGGCGCAAAAGCGCACATTATAGAAGCTTGGCAGCCCGTCAACCACGCAAGAAATAAAGCAGGAGGAGTCCGGCCAGCATCGAACTGAGGCCGACAAAGCGCAATTGGCCGTCATTCATCTCGATCAGCCGGCGGAAAGTCTCGCGCCAGGCGCCCGGCACCAGAAAGGGCATCAGCCCCTCGATCACCAGCATCAGGGCAAAAGCAGTCAGCAGGTTGTCAGTCATGGCCGGGCTGCTGCATGACAGGTCCCTCTGCGGTCAACCGGCGCGGCCGGAGCCGCGCCGTGGTCACTTGCCGCCAGCCTTGCCGCCCGATTTCATGTATTTGAAGAAATCGGAGCTCGGCTCCAGCACCAGCACGTCGCTCTTGTTCTTGAAGCTGGCGCGATAGGCTTCCAGACTGCGGTAGAAGGCATAGAACTCGGGGTTGATTTCATAGGCCTTGGCATAAATCGCCGAGGCTTTGGCATCGCCCTCACCCTTGATCCGCTGCGCGTCGCGATAGGCTTCGGCCAGGATCACTTCCTTTTGCTTGTCGGCATCGGCGCGGATCTTTTCCGATTCCGCCGAACCGGTCGAACGCAGTTCGTTGGCGACACGCTTGCGCTCGGCTTCCATCCGGCGATACACCGACTCGCTGACTTCCTGCGGCAGGTCGACCCGCTTCAGACGAACGTCCAGCACTTCGACACCGATCTTCGACGCATCCTCATTGGCCTTCTTGCGCATCAGCTCCATGATCTTGTCGCGTTCGCCGGACACCACGTCATGAACGGTGCGGTTACCGAACTCGGCACGCAGGCCGTCATTGATGGTCTGCAACAGCCGGGTCTGCGCGCGAAGCTCGTCGCCGCCGACCGAGGTGAAATAACTGCGCACGTCAGTAATACGCCATTTGACGAAAAGATCGACGAGCACGTTTTTCTTCTCGGACGTCAGGAAACGTTCCGGTTCCACGGTATCGATGGTCAGGATGCGCACATCAAAGTAACGCACGTTGTCGAGCATCGGCACCTTGAAATACAGGCCCGGATCCTTCTTGATCGACACTACCTCACCCAGCCGGAACACGATGGCGTTCTTGCGCTGGTCTACCACATACATCGAGGCGCTGAGCATCAGCAGCACCGCAATGGCGCCGGCAATCACTGCTCCGAAATTCGGTTTCATTGACGTGCCTCCCGTTCACGGCTGCGGAAGGCTTCACGCCCCCGCGCGGCGCTGTCGGCGGCAGGTGCCGCCGGCTCGTTCAGCTTGGCCGACGCCGGCACTTCAGGTGCAGCGCCCGAAGCGGCACCCGCCGCCGTCATCTGCATCAGTTTGTCCAGCGGCAGATACAGCAGGTTGCCGCCGCCCTTCTGGTCAATCAGTACCTTGGTGGTGCTGGTCATGATCTGCTGCATGGCATCCAGATACAAACGGTCACGCGTCACCTGCGGCGCCTTGCTGTATTCGGCGACGATCTGGCGGAAGCGTGCGGCATCACCCTGCGCCTGCTCGACCACGCGGCTGCGATAACCCTCGGCTTCCTGCATCAGCCTTGCCGCCATACCACGCGCTTTGGGTACCACGTCGTTGGCATAAGCCTCGCCTTCGTTTTTCTGCCGTTCGCGATCCTGTCCCGCCTTGACCGCATCATCAAACGACGCCTGCACCTGCTCCGGCGGCTGTGCGTTCTGCATGGTCACGTTGCTGACATTGATGCCAGTCTGATAACGGTCGAGGATTTCCTGAGTCAGCTTGCGCGCCTTGGCAGCGACTTCGGCACGGCCTTCATACAGAACAAAGTCCATGCTGCTGCGGCCGACGATTTCACGGATGGCGGTTTCAGCAGCCTGCAGCACGGAGTCATCCGTGGCGCGGTTGTTGAACAGGTAATCATTCGGGCTTTTCAGCACATACTGCACGGCAAACTGGACGTCGATGATGTTCTCGTCGTCGGTGAGCATCAGCGCTTCCTTCAGAACCTTGCTCTTGACGTTGTTGCGGTAGCCGATTTCGACGGTGCGCACCTGCGCGACGTTGACAACCTCGGCCGACTCGACCGGATACGGCAGATGCCAGCGCGGTCCCGGCATCGTCGCTTCAACGAATTTGCCGAAACGCAGCACGACGCCGCGCTGACCTTCATTGACGATATAAAAACCACTGGCAATCCACACCACGAGGACGAGGCCGATCAGCAGTCCGGCGCCGCCGCCGATCATGCCCGCGCTCGGGCCGCCGCCGGGAGATTCGTTGCCGCCGGAACCGCCACCCTTGCCGCCCAGCAGGCGACTCAGTTTGCTGTTCAGGTTGCGCCAGATCTCGTCGAGATCGGGAGGCCCTTGATTTCCGCCATTATTCGGCCTGCGCCCCCATTGCGGATCATTGAGGGACAGCAAAGGCGCCAGAGCCCGGGCAAGAACGTCTTTGAGACGGTCGCGGAGAGACCTTGAGGAAGCAATCATCGGATCAGTTTTTTCAGGCGGCGGCAGGTTGATTGGAACTGGCAGCTTCAAGCGCATATTCGCCGATGGCAGTCCGCAAAAGATCGGCACCGTCACCGTTGGCTGCGCTTAGCCAGATGCGTGAAATTCTAGCACACTCGTCCCTCTCAGCCCGGGGCTCGAAGGCTGTGCGGTCTATTTTGTTCATGATCATGATCTGGGGCGTTTTGTCGGCGCCGATTTCGTTCAGAACGGTGTTCACGGCAGCGATCTGCGCATCGCGGTCCGGGCTACTGGCATCGACAACATGCAGCAGCAGATCGGCATGCACGGTCTCCTCCAGTGTCGCCTGAAAAGCCTCGACCAGTGTATGCGGAAGATGACGGATGAAACCGACGGTATCCGAAATCACTACTGATGCCCCCTCGACACCGCCAAGGCGCCGGGTTGTGGTGTCGAGCGTCGCAAACAGCTGGTCGGCGGCGTAGGCCTCGGACCGGGTCAGTCGGTTGAACAAGGTTGACTTGCCGGCATTGGTATAACCGACCAGAGAGATCGAAAACACATGGGCCCGCTCGCGCGAGCGCCGTTGCGTGGCGTGCTGGGCGCGCACCTTGACCAGCTTTTCCTTGAGAACTTTGACGCGCTTGCCGAGCAGCCGGCGGTCGGTTTCCAGCTGCGTCTCACCCGGACCGCGCATGCCGATACCGCCGCGCTGACGCTCCAGGTGGGTCCAGCCGCGGACCAATCGGGTCGACAGGTGTTCAAGCTGCGCCAGTTCGACCTGCAACTTGCCGATATGGCTGCGGGCGCGCTGGGCAAAAATATCGAGAATCAGGCTGGTGCGGTCGACCACACGGCAGTTGAGTTTCTTCTCCAGATTACGTTCCTGGATGGGACTCAGGGCATGATTGAACAGGACCAGGGAGGCGCCGTTGTCGGCTACGGTCTGGGCGATTTCATCGACCTTGCCCTTGCCGGCAAAGAGGGCAGCGTCAGGCCGATCGCGGCGACCGCGAACCACGGCAACGACCGAGGCGCCGCTGCTGCGGGCGAGCAATTGCAGTTCTTCAACGCTTTCGGCGTAATCCTGAACGCCGAAATCCAGCGCCACCACAACTGCCTTGGTGCCGCTACCCGGGCGATCAAACATCAGATAATTTCAATAAAAACAATTAATTATCTTGTTTTTCGTCCATCTGCAGGCTGACCGCGCGCGCCGGCACCACGGTGGAAATCGCATGCTTGTAGACCATCTGCGTGACGGTGTTTTTCAACAGCACCACATACTGGTCAAAAGAGTCCACTTGCCCCTGCAGCTTGATGCCGTTGACGAGATAAATCGACACGGGGATGTGTTCCTTGCGCAAAGCGTTCAGGAACGGGTCTTGTAGCAACTGCCCTTTATTACTCATGGTACCCTCTTGGTTTTGTTATTGGAATGTTCACTCTAGCCTAATTTTTCCCGTCTGGCCATAGAGTTAGCTGCGTTTGGCCGCGCGGTTTGCAAAGGGATTCCGCCCGGTTTTGAACTCAACCCTGAGCGGCGTTCCGGTAAGTTTGAACACATCCCGGAAGAATCGTTCCAGATAGCGCCGGTAGGAATCCGGAACACTCTCCAGTGCGGTGCCGTGAACGATGATCCGCGGCGGGTTGGAACCGCCCTGGTGGGCATACCGCATCTTCGGCCGGACCATGCCGGCGCGTGGCGGCTGCTGCTGCTGGACCGCCATCATCAGGGCCCTGGTCAACCGCGGCGTTGCCAGTTCGGCCATGGCTGCAGCGTAAGCTTCGTCCGCCGAGCGCAGCAGGGCGCCGATGCCCTGCCCCTCCAAAGCGGAAATGAAGTGAAACCGCGCGAAATTGAGGAAATTCAGCTTGCGTGCGGCATCCCGCTTGATCTGCTCGCGCTCGCCTTCGTCAAGCCCTTCCCATTTATTAACGGCCACCACCAGGGCACGCCCTTCTTCCAGGATGAATCCTGCAATGTGCGCATCCTGCTCGGAGATCTCCTGCCGCGCATCGAGCACGAGGATGGCGATGTTGGCGTCAGCGATCGACTGCAGCGTCTTGATCACCGAAAACTTTTCAACCGCTTCGTCCACCTTACCGCGCTTGCGCATGCCGGCGGTATCGACCAGGGTGTAACGTTTGCCTTCGCGTTCAAAATCGATGGAAATAGAATCGCGCGTGGTGCCCGGCAGATCGAACACTACCACCCGCTCCTCACCCAACAGCGCATTGACCAGCGTCGACTTGCCGACATTCGGGCGGCCGACAATGGCGATCCTGGGGTGTTTGGATTCAACTTCTTTCTCACGGTCAGGCGCTGCAAACTCCTCCAGTACCAGATCCATCAAATCACTGACATATTCGCCATGCGCTGCGGAGATCGCCAGCGGCTCACCCAGTCCGAGCGCATGGAATTCGGCAGTCGACAACGCCGAATTCATGCCCTCGGCCTTATTGACGATGACCCAGATCCTGCGGCCGCTGCGACGCAGTTCTTCGCCGATTTCACGATCCTGGGCCGTCAATCCGGCGCGGGCATCGACGATAAACAGCACGACATCCGCCTCATCCACCGCCTGCCGCGTCTGCCGCGCCATCTGATGGTAAATACCTTCCTTGGTGACGGGCTCGAAACCGCCGGTATCCACGACGAGATAGGATTTGTTGCCGACCCGGCCTTCACCGTAATGACGGTCGCGGGTAATTCCCGGCGCGTCCACCACGATCGCCTCGCGGGTACGGGTCAACCGGTTGAACAGCGTCGACTTTCCGACGTTGGGCCTGCCGACGATAACAACTGTGGGTTTCATGTCAAAAATACCGCTGAAGCCGCATCACTGCTGCAGCCGATTGAAAATCGGTGCGACGCGCCTAAGGCTGCGCCGCGGTTAGCAGTCCCCGGTTGCAGGACTGCTGTTACTGGATGTTGATCGTAAAGACCCCGCCGTTGCGGGTCTGTACCAGGAATGTGGACAGGTCGATGGCGACCGGCGGCACCTGGATCGGGCTGCCATCGGTCGCGATGCGCGCGACGAACGCGCCATCTTCGCGCGACAGAACATGCACATAACCCTGATAATCGCCGACGATCACATAACGACCCAGCGCCAGCGGCGCGCTCGCCCAGCGTCCTGAGAGTTTGTCCTGTTTCCACAACGCCGAACCGGCGCGACGGTCATAGGCCTGCACAGCGCTTTGATCGTCGGTGACATAAACAAAGCGCGGATCAATCCCGATTCCGGCAATGCTCGACACATCCCTTGCCCATGCCGTCTCGCCACGCTGCGCGTCAAAACAGGCAACCCGTCCCTGGAAGGCCACGGCGCAGACCTGCGCGCCATCGACCACCGGCAGGCTGGTTACATCCGTCACACGCTCAAGCTCTGTGGTGCCCTTGGGCAGCGCCACAACGGATTCCCAGCCGACATTACCGGTCTGCAGCGCAATCGCCACCAGACGACCGCCGGCGAAACCGGCAAATACGGCACCGCGCTCCACCACGACACCGGCATAACTGCGCACGGCCAGTGACGGCAGCGCACGCTGATAAACCCAGCGCTGTTTGCCATCCGCCGCATTCAGAGCATAAATCCGGCCGTCACCGGTCCGAACCACGACAAGACCTTCGGCACCGGCGGGCGGCGACAGCACCTCGCCAGTCAGTTGCACTTTCCAGACGGGCTTGCCGTTAGGCTCAAAAGCCAGCACTTCACCACGCGGAGTGCCGGCCAGTATCAGGCCGGAGCCGAAACCGACGCCGCCGGATATCGGCGTGCCTGTCTCAAAACGGAGCTGCTGCGCGCCGTTGGAGGCATTAAAACCGGCAATCTGGCCCGAAGCACCGGCGGCATAAACCGTGTTGCCGATGGATACCGGATAAAAAGCATGCTTCTGCGCACCACTAACGCTGCCCTGCCAGACTATGCGCATTGTCGCGCGGGGTTCGAATTTCACCAGTTCTGCCGCTTTCTGCCTGGGACCCGCACCAAACCAGCCGTCATAGGCATCGGATACGGTCTGGCATCCCTGTAGCAGCAGGACAGCGGCGAGAAGTGACAGGAAGCGCATTACTTGCTCTCACCCAGTGCGTCGAGTTTTAACTGCACGATCTGGCGCGTCGGACTTGCCGCATCGCTTTTCTCCAGCGCGATCTGATAAGCCGCGCGCGCCTCAGCACGTTTGCCGTCAGCGAACAGTGCGTCACCTTTGACGTCCGCATACAGTCCGTCAAAGCTGTCGCCGTGTTTGGTCTCGAGCAGTTTCAACGCCTCCGCCGGCTTTTTTTCGTCCAGCAGCACCCGCGCCAACCGCAGACGTGCGACGTCGCGCGCCTCTTCTTCCTTGCCATTGTCGATCACCCATTGCAGCTGGGTTTTTGCCGCCGGCAGATCGCCGGTGTCGAAGTTGCTTTTGGCCGCCGCCAGCGACGCCATGGTGGCGTATTGAGTCGATGAATATTTGTCGACAATCTGCGCAGCGATGTCGCGGACTTTCTTGGCGTCATTGGCGCGGTCCGCACGCTGCATCTGGTCGAACAGCGCGAGTGCCGATGCAGCCTGCGAATTGCGGTAATAGTGCCAGCCGCGGATGCCACCAACCACCAGCAGTCCGGCGATGACGGTCAAGATGACCAGTTTGCCGTATTGTGCCCACCAGGCTTTGATTGCCGCCAGCTGTTCCTGTTCTTCAAGATCGTAAGCCATTGATTTACCTGTTTTTTATGGTCTCGCACGCTTCCAACAGGGAAACGCGCACTTGTTCCCGCCGCACCTCTTCCTGCCCCACCCGCAGCGATTTCACCGACAGCAGGCCGGCCTGCGCTTCATCGTCGCCGATGATCACCGCAAACCGCGCACCGCTGCCATCCGCTTTTTTCATCTGCGACTTGAAGCTGCCGCCGCCGCAATGCAGGATTACTGCAAGCCCTGCATCACGCATCTGCTCCGCCACCTGCTCCGCCCAGGCAGTCGCCGCATCACCCTGGCGAACGATATATACATCAGCCACCGCTTCCGGTACCGCCGCAGAACCGTCCACCAGCAAGGCCAGCAGCCGCTCGACACCCATCGCAAACCCGCAGGCCGGCGCCGCTTTGCCGCCGATCTGCTCAATCAAGCCATCATAACGGCCGCCGGCACACACTGTACCCTGCGCCCCCAGCCGCTCGGTCACCCATTCGAAAACGGTGCCATTGTAATAGTCCAGCCCGCGCACAAGGCGCGGATTGATGCGGAAGGCCAGCCCGGCGGCACGCAGTGAAGCCTGCAGCGCCGCAAATGCCTGCGCCGACTCGTCATCCAGATCGTCGGCCAGTTGCGGCGCCGCCTCGATGAGCGACTGCATAGCCGGATTCTTGCTGTCGAGCACACGCAGCGGATTGCTGTGCATGCGCCGTTTCGCATCCTCATCCAGTTCGCCGACCCGGCTTTCCAGATAAGCCACCAGCTTCGCACGATAACGCGCACGGGCTTCGGATGACCCCAGTGAATTCAGCTCCAGCGTAATGCCATCCAGTCCCAGCGCCTTCCACAGCCGCGCGCACATCAGGATGTGCTCGGCATCGATATCCGGCCCGGCAAAACCCAGCGCCTCAACACCGACCTGATGAAATTGCCGGTAACGCCCCTTCTGCGGTCGTTCGTGACGGAACATCGGTCCGCGGTACCACAGTCTTTGCGGACCGGGATAGAGCAGGTTGTGTTCAATCGCCGAGCGCACGCACGAAGCCGTACCCTCGGGACGCAGCGTCAGCTGTTCGCCGTTGAGTTCGTCTTTAAAGGTGTACATTTCCTTCTCGACGATATCCGTGACTTCGCCGATCGAACGCACGAACAGCTCGGTACGCTCCAGGATCGGCATGCGGATTTCACGATAACCATAGGCATGCAGCCAGCGCTGCACCGTATTCTCGAAAAACGTCCAGTAGCGAGCATCATCCGGCAGCACATCATTCATGCCACGCACGCCCTGCACCCTGTTGGCCATATCCTGAATTCCGTCCGGTCAGAGCGCCGCGGCAACAGCCGCCTCGGCAACGCCGTAATGATCGCGCACGTATTGATCGACAATGCGCTGGAATTCTTCGGCGATCTGATCGCCCTTCAGTGTCACGGTTTTCACGCCGTCGACAAAAACCGGCGCCACCGGTGTCTCGCCGGAACCTGGCAGACTGATGCCGATATTGGCCTGCTTGCTCTCGCCGGGTCCGTTGACCACGCAGCCCATCA